>Ga0307487_1001512_pt1 | contig 16220 bp, 9 predicted proteins | sample CBIW12metaG_FD_203665 | JGI IMG/M metagenome (GOLD analysis project Ga0307487, IMG submission 203665) | Sea-ice brine microbial communities from Beaufort Sea near Barrow, Alaska, United States - CBIW 1.2 | ecosystem: Environmental > Aquatic > Marine > Coastal | place: USA: Alaska | collected... | reverse complement strand
TCAGGGCTTAGATGCTTCAAATGTACTTTCTTGCCGAGTTTTTGATAGCGTTCCGTAAGTTTGTTGACCGCTTCGATGGCTGACATATCCACGATTCTACTTTCTTGAAAATCAATAATAACTTCTTGCGGATCGTTGGTCACGTCAAACTTATCATTGAAGGCTGAGATGGAACCGAAAAATAGAGGTCCATACATTTCGTAATGCTTAACTCCGTTGGCATCAATATTTTTTCTGGCTCTAATTCTTTTCGCATTATCCCAAGCGAAAAATAAGGCTGCCAGTACCACTCCAATCAAAACTGCCAATGCTAGATTATGTAGGAAAGCGGTAATCAAGGTGACTAACACCATCAGGAAAACATCCGATTTGGGCATTTTAGTAAAGGTTTTCAAACTCGCCCATTCAAAGGTTCCGATAGCAACCATAATCATCAAACCCGTTAATGCTGCCATAGGGACTTTTTCGATGAGACTGCTTCCAAACATGATAAATACCAAAAGCATTACTGCCGCTACAATCCCAGATAGTCTGGCTCTAGCTCCTGAGGAGATGTTGATGAGACTTTGACCTATCATCGCACATCCACCCATTCCAGAAAACACTCCTGAAAGCATGTTGGCAACGCCTTGTGCTACCGCTTCTTTATTTCCCCTGCCACGAGTTTCGGTGATTTCGTCTATAATATTAAGTGTGAGAAGACTTTCTATCAGGCCAACTCCCGCGACAATTGCAGCGTATGGCAAAATGAGTTGAAGAGTTGCAAGGGTGAAAGGAACTGATGGGATATGAAAAGGAGGAAATCCACCTTTAATAGCCGCTAGGTCACCCACAGTTTTTGTGTCAATGTCAAAAATTGCAACTATGGCAAATACAGATAAAATTGCCGTCAGTGATGCTGGAACAGCTTTGGTTAATTTTGGAAGACCCCAGATGATAAGCATTGTTAAAAACACTAATCCTAAGAGAATATAAAGGGATGAACCTGTGAGCCAGTTGCCTTCACCATCTTTAAACTGTACAAGTTGAGACATGAAAATAATAATTGCCAGGCCATTCACAAAGCCAAAAATTACCGGGTGTGGTACCAAACGCATCAATTTCCCCAGTCTTAAGGTGCCAGCAATTACTTGTAGAATTCCTGCCAAAATCACCGTTGCAAATACATATTGTACGCCATGACTTACTGCTAAAGTGACTAGCACCACCGCGATGGCACCTGTAGCTCCAGAGATCATTCCTGGTCTACCGCCAAAAATAGAGGTGACCAGACCCATCATAAATGCAGCGTAAAGTCCAGTTAGAGGCGATAATCCGGCAATCAACGCAAATGCCACTGCCTCTGGAATGAGAGCCATGGCAACAGTTAACCCGGAAAGAATCTCAGTCTTATAATCTACTTTTTGACTGAAATCGAATAAATTAAGATACTTCTTCAAAGGGAGATAGGTTTGGAGTTGAAAGCAGGAATGGCTTAAGAGGATGCAAAGATAAGAAAAATGATTAAAACGGAATTTTATTTGGTGAGAAAGGCTTGTTTGGGAATTTGTAATTAAGAAGAGACTATTACTGCATTAGAATGTAGCTACGCTAAAGCTGGACTTCGCACTGTTTGATCCTCCAGAATTAGTCTTTCATATATTTAATTCCCGTTCCTAGGAACGCCTGGTTGGTAGCAAAAAAAATACATCTCCATAGGTTCTTTCCGTAGGGTCGTATGGTGATCATTCATTTACCAAACGTTTAGATGGAACGTGCAAACGTTTATGAATTTGAATTATCTACCAACCAGCTGCACTGATGGGACAATTCTATTACCTCTCTGAAAAACATAATCGTTTTATATGCGAATAATCTATCAGTGATCTGAGCCTATCGGAGTGTGTTGAACATACAATCTTTAAGGTTATAAACAAAAAAAAGGGTAGCCGCCAGTCGACTACCCTTTTGTGTTGGTTTAGTTAAATCTTTAATTATTCCCTCTTGAGCTATTTCTAGAACCACTAGTAGACGATCTTGAGGTGGAGGCTGGAGCAGTTCTAGATCCAGTAGAACTTTTTACCTGAGGAGTAGACCGTCTCGGAGCTGCTTGTGTTTGTCTTGCAGGTGCAGGTGCAGGTGAACTCCTTACCGATGGTCTGGAAGGTTGCGTTCTAGTGTTACTTCCTACCCGTGCAGGTGTAGAAGAGGTCCGAGTTTGAGCAGGCTGATTTGCTCGGGTAGCAGGGGCGACAGTTGAACCTTGACGCACGTTAGATCTTGGGCTGGTAGCCGGTTGAGATCTGGTATTTTGAGCTGGACGACTTGCCTGGCTAGGTGTAGTTCTGGTTGGTGTGGCTGACGATTGTCTGCTAGGAGTTGACGTTACATTTGGAACAGGCCTTCTTGTAGAATTAGTTGGATTCACCTGACGACCTTGGTTTGGAGTAGTCCGAGTTGATTCTGCATATGGTTTAACAGTCATCTCCGAAGACGTGGTAGCTCTCTGAGGATTTGCAGAAGATCTATTAGTAGAGTTTGTTCTGGTTGCAGTGCCTGGCATTGCAGATCTAGGTTGAGTTGATGTGTTGACAGCAGACGTATTTGGTCTGGTAGTTCTGGCTTCAGTGCTGTTAATGACTCTAGAAGGCCTATTGCTGACGGATCTATCTCTGGACGATTTAAGCTCTGGTCGATACACATTAACAGACTCTCTGTTTACAGCAGTTCTTCCGGGAGTGCGTGCCGATGATATGGATCTCACTGGATAGGAAGTTCTGGTTGAGCGCTCTACATCGGATCTACTAGGCCCCGCGTAGTATCTATTGTCATTATATACAATTGTGTTATTGATGATGGTAGTATTGTTATAGATGTTCACTCTTCTAGCTCTAGGGACGTAGTAATTATAAACATTCGCATAAGCAAACCTTCTCTGGGGTACAAAAAGCCAATAAGATGCAGGGATATTCACTCTGAAATTGATAGAAAATCCAGGTCCCATTGGTGCCCAACCGTAATAGCCACCGCCAGTTCTCCAATCTACCCAAGCTGGTCCCCAGTTGTAATCAGGTATCCATGCCCAGCTTTGATAGTTCGTGTTATAGAACCATCGTCCGTAATGAAATGGAGCCCAACCCCAATCATAATCAGAAACCCAGGTGTTCCCATAATCAGTCATCACCCAATGTCCATCTGAGCCATAGGGATGAAAGTTTTCTTGTACAGCTGGAAGCCATACATATCCATATCTGGCATCTTTGATCCAGTCGCCATAGGGCATCAACTCATCATAGAATACTTGGAAAGAAACTCCGTTATTATTTACAGCTTTGACTTCTTTTGGTGAAAGAATAAACAAGGCCATAAAAGTGATTAATAGACTTCCAAACCATCGGGTACCTTGTAGATTTTTCATGATCTTGTGGGTTAGTTATTGAATTTATGACTTACTGTTTTTATTCTTAGAGAGTGCCAATTCTTTTGACCTCTCATTATAATAGATGCAGTTTCTTGACAAAAGGATGCATGCATACTAAATCCAAAACCAAGCCAAATTTTACTGACTTCTTTAAAATCAAGTTTTGTAAAGTATGGGTTACGTAAAAAATTGCAGTAATGATTTGATTTATTCTTAACGTTTTCTTAAGATTATTATAGATATCAATAACTTATATAAAAATATAATTTAAGGCGTTTGTAGGTTGAAAAATATTCACGAATAGTGACGGGCTTTTTGAGAAAAATAGAGGATGAAAGCAGCGTCTTTTATAAAATAAAGTTTTAAAAACAGGGAAAAAAATATTCTTTTCCATGATAATCCGCAATGATGCCCAAATCCAAAGTTTCTGTTCTATTTCAATTGAGAAGTTTCATTCATTTCCTTTAAAGTAAGCTCCCATGATTGCAATAATTCATAAACTCGGTGTAGCAGGGCGTAAAGAAAATTTTAATATAGAAGTCCTGAAAGGGTGAAACTGTAAAGTATAAACCTTTAAGGGCTCGAATAGTGGTAGAATCTTTATCCTCCAGTTCTGTACATACCCATGAATTGTTGGCTACTTAGCAGCTACATATAGATGGGAATGATTAAGTAGTTATTTCCGGCAAAATCCAAGGCGCACGATAGTTGGGCCAAATCAATTCATTGGCAGCTGCATTTCCGGCAAACTCTTTTTTCGCTTCATTCCATATCAATTCCTCCGCTCCAATTCTTGCGGCGATATTTGGAATATGAGCATGCAAGGCTGCAATTCTACCAGCCTCTGGCGGACAAATGGGTTGATCTCGGGTTTTGATGCACTCCACAAAATTGGCAACATGGAGATTGTGACTATCAGTCATTCCTTCCAGTGTCTTAGCCTCTATTTTTGGAGATTTTGCTTCTGTGTCCCATTCTGGATAGATGTCATATCCATCGCGATTGACGATGAGTGTGCCTTTTTCACCTACATACCCTATTCCATAAGGTTTGCCATAGGGCCCAGTTTGCAATCCACCATTCATGTCGTAATTGATCAAGAAGTCCTTTTTTGGATAAAGGACATTCATGGTGTCGAACGTATCTCGATCCCTGTTTTCTTTGTCGACATTTGCTGCGTAGGTAAGTACCTTAGATGGGACTGCGGGATTTTCCTCTACCCAGATCGCCATGTCCAACAGGTGTACTCCCCAGTCAGACATCAACCCTCCGCCATAATCCCAGAAATGTCGCCAGCTTCCGTGAAAGCGATTTGGATTAAAGCTTCTGGAAGAGGCAGGTCCCAGCCAGAAATCATAATCCACACCTTCAGGTACTGCAGTGGTAGGTTGGATGAAGTTGCCAAGTCCATAATTGAAGTTCGACCAGATATTCACCTTCCTTATTTTACCGATATAGCCGCTTTTCACCAAATCACGGGCTTCGATAAAAGCTTGCCCTGACCGCTGCTGCTGACCCACTTGCATGATTCGATTGTACTGATTTTTTGCATCCACCATCAGCTCACATTCACCTATGGTATTTGCCATGGGCTTTTCCACATAGACATCCTTTCCGGCTTGGCAAGCGGCCACAGCGATCAGGCAATGCCAATGATCGGGCGTGCCAATAATTACCGCGTCCACATCCCTGCGTTCCAATAAGATTCTAAAGTCGGTGTAGCGCTCCGGTTTCTTCCCAGTTGCGGTTTCCACTTCTGCGATTCTTCGATCGAGCACATTTTGGTCAATATCACAGAGTGCTACACAGTCCACTTCCGGCAGTGCGAGGTGATGACGCAGAATTCCAAATCCCATATTATTGCAACCTATGAGTGCTACCCGGACTCGGTCACTTGCAACTACGCGTTGCTTGGCTTTCAGTAGGGAAGGATCTAGCCAAAGTCCGCCAGCAATGATTCCTGTGGATTTGATAAAGGTGCGACGGTCGGTCATAGGGTTTGGGTTTTGAATTGGGAAAAGAATCTCGAATTCAAAATACAGGAAATAGAGATGAAAACGAAAAGTGGGTGAGTAAAAGGCTAATTAATATTGTATGATTATACGGGAAAATACCAGTGTCCATATTTTCTTTGATTTAGCAGACGGGTGACCGATACTTCGGCAAGCTCAGCACCAGTGTAGGTTTACCGAAGTGGCGTAATTACTTGAGTTCACCCAATTCTAAAATACTTTTGTCTCTTCACTGGTAGAAAAGAGGATATATAAATAATATTATTTTCTTTTTCTAAAATCAAGTTGGCTGTAGAGTGAGTTTGCAACTTCACCCAACTATCAAGATCAAGTAGTAATTAATTCTACGCCTCATCAGCCAATTGCAAATTGGATAGGATAGGATGGTGTAATTAAAAAATACAAGACAGACGCCTAGTCTACGCTAAGTGGAGGGTAAACAACTTAATGACTATGCCCTTAGTGGCTAGGAAAGCTGCCGGGAGCAGTTTGAGACACTTGAGCGTCACAGTCTACTGGATTTGCCTGAGCTTGCTTTTTCAGCTGATGAACGTCAAGGTGTGCATCTTATCTTTTATTCCTCTGTACTGATTTGGACACTGTAGTAGGGTTTGTCCTCTCTCAGACATATATGGCTATCCTTCATGACGGTGCATACTTTGCTTCCATCAGTTGATAAGGGAGGTCGGCAAGCACATCAATAAGTGCTTGCCCAATCGAAAAGAGAAAAATAAGCCTTATACTTGTTCTAAAGAAACATGAACTGCATAAGGACTTTTTTTTACAATGAGTATAGATGAATTAGATTTCTCGATAGACAAAGGGCTTCTTTTCCTTGAAGATCGACAGTTGGCGAATGGCGGATTCCCCTGCATTTTCGCACAAACTGAAAATTGTATTGCTGAAGAGCTACTGGAGTTCGATGATGGAGTCAAAAAATCAAAAGTCACTCAAGAGGACGATACAATATTTCCTGCAAGCCTAATTGGTGTTTCGCTGCTGCACCTGAAAGATAATTTCGTTGCCCGTAAAATATTAGATCAAGTAGCGAGTTTTCTGCTACAGAATAAAAGTCACTATGGTATGTGGCGGCATTATAGAGGCGCACACCAATTAGCCACGTTCATTCCAAATGACTTGGATAATTCATCACTCGCTTCTTTTGTGCTAAAGGAACTGGGGTTTCCAGCCCCAGATAACTACAGCATTTTTAAGTCCAATCGGTCTAAAAATGGCCTGTTTTACACTTGGGTTACGCTGCGGCCTCAATGGGTATCTAACAGTAAATACTGGATGTCTATATGGGAGGAATACCGACATCCGATCGGTCAATATTATTTTTGGAAATTGATGCCTTGTGAAAAGCGCGATATCGACGCAGTTGTTAATTCAAATGTGCTTTTTTATCTGGGAGAGGGAGAAAATACAGAGGCAGTTGTAGATTTAATGGTCCAAGTTATTGAGGAAGGAAGAGAGGAAACCTGCGATAAATGGTATTCAACTGCTATTATGGTTTACTATTTTTTTAGCAAAAACATTCAAAAAGGTATTCCCAAATTGGAGCCGCTCAAAGAAATTATAAAAAATAGAATTTCAGCCGAGCTCAAGTCAGACGGGCAAATTTTTAAGAGTGTGCTGGAAACGGCCATGGCAGTTTCTGCATTAATCAACATGGGATATCCCCAGGATATTCCTAAAAAGTCTATCCAATACCTTTTAAATGCACAAAATCCGGAGGGTTCTTGGGATAAGTGGGCGATATATTATGGAAAACCCAGTAAGACCTCAGGATTTGGAGATGATGCTATTTCCACAAGCTTTGTTTTAGAAGCTCTTCATAAGTACAAGAGGTATCAGCTGTCGTTAATTTCAGAATCTGTTGAGTTATGATTGCGCCAAAGTTTACTCGTACGACTGATTGGTGGGAGCCAAAAATCACCTTAGTTATTTCAATAGGACTTTTGGCTATCTACCTGTACGGCAATGAAGTCTCGTATTCAGTCATCGGATTTTTATTTTTATTACTCCTTTCGATTTCAGTTGGAGCAGTTTATGTCAGTTTGATAAATGATTTTACTGATTTAGAAGATGATTTTAAAGCAGGCAAGAAGAATAAGCTTCAGAGTTTTTCAAGGTTGAAACAGCTTTTACTTATATTCACCTCAGCAGCAATTATTCTGTCTTTTGCCTATTTGTTTTGGTCTTACGGTATAGGGTCGAGGTTTTTGGTGGGGGCTATGGTTGTTTATACTTTATATTCTTTTCCACCTATTCGTTTAAAAAAAAGAGGTTTATGGGGCGTGCTAGCAGATGCGTTTGGAGCCCATGTATTTCCAGCGATGGGGATATTTGCGCTATTATCTGAGTTTTTGATACAATCAGTTGATTGGACGGCACTGATATCCATAGGGTTTTGGAGCTTAATATATGGTGTTAGAGGTATTCTCAGTCATCAATATTTAGATCTTGAATATGATAAGTCAGTCGGGGTAAAAACCTTTGCTACACGCTTTTCAATAGATAAAATAAAAAGAGTTGAATGGCCATTATTGCTTTTAGAAGTAATTGCCTTAGTAGGCTTCTTGATTTATCTCGAATTGTATTTTCTCATTTTTCTGCTCTGTATTTACTATTTGTATATTCTGCTCCTGGATTTGAGATTTGGAATTAGACACGTTGCCCTTCTTCATCCAATTCACCCAAATTGGAATGTTTTAATGGCAACTTATTATCAGCTATTACTTCCCGTCGGTTTATTAGGAATGCTCGGCGTGTTGCATCCGTGGGTTTATTTGTTGATTCCAGCTTTTGTTTTAGTCTTTCCAAATGACATACTTCGAAACTCAGCAATGGTGGTAAATCTATTTCAACCAAAGGAAATACCTGAAGTATGAGTTTTGTAGAGTTGGTACTTTCTGTACTGGCAGCGACTTTTTCTTTTTTTGGCTTGTATGCTTTAGGAAATATTCTTGCCGTAACTACTGGACTTCGCTCGATTAATGGGCACGCTAAGGTCGTGCTAGGCGTTGGTCTTTATTCTTTTTTCTTTTTTTGGTTTTCACTACTTTTTCCACCAGCATTTGTATGGTATGCGTGGGTATTCCTGTTTGCACTGGCTATTCTGACTCAGCGAACTTCCATAGTAAAAAGTCTAAGATTAATTCAATGGTCAGACCCTTTTCTTTGGTTACTTTTCGTCCTCTTTCTTCCCTACATATTTCGGATGTTGGGTCCACCGCTCAGCGCTGATGGATTGAGTTTTTACTTGCCAAATGTGGCCTGGATTTTCGCAAAAGGGATCGAGTTCAATCCTTATTTGACCAACTACACCCTCATGCCTCTTGGGATGGAATATGTGTTTACTATTCTCTTTGGTTTTACAGGTATTTCAGGTGTGTTGGTCTTTGATTCTTTAGGGTCCATTGCCTTACTTCACCTGATTTATTCCTCAGGAAAGCAGTTGTTTTCCATAAAAATGGCTAAAGTGCTGGTACTTTCAGTTCTATTAATCAAAGGAACTCTTTTTTACGTGTTCGCATCCGGCAAAATCGACACTTGGAACACCTATGTTATCATGGTAGGCATTTTTCATTTTATAATAAATTATCGCAAAAGAAAATTCACTGCAGTATTTCTGATATTTTCAATTGCCTTAGGAATCAAGTACACCAACTGGCTACTTTTACTTTTGCCTCTTTGCTACCTTTACTTTGAATTATTCCGGAGGGAGAAATTTAGGAAAGTAGCCTTACTTTCATTGATTCCATTATTTTTTGCTGGATCAGTGATGGTGAGAAATCAGCTTGAGGTTAATAATTCTTTGGCCCCGATTTTCTTAACTGGTAATGAATCCAGATTCGTAGCAACACACGGAGAAGTACCTGAAGATCAAATTCAAGATGATTTGGCGAAAGAGGGAAATGCGGATCTTCCATTTATAACTCCGCTAGTTGATGATTTCATATATCCGCTAGGCTTATTCCTTGTTGCTTTAATCTGGATAGTATGGTTTCGAAAAGTTAAAGTTTCGGTTGAATTAGGTCAAAGTTTGATTTTGATTCTTCTCATGTTTTTGCCTTGGGTTATTGTTTTGGGAAATTCAAACCAGCCTTTTCGGTTTATTTGGGCGCCTTTAATTTTGGGATTGGTCATCTTTCTGAAAGCTCTGGATGAGGGGCTCAGAGCTAAGTCCAGCCTGCTCGAAAATTTCCAAAAGATTGCTTTTGGAGTTTTAACCTTGGTTGTATTCACTTTAGTTTATTATAAACACAGTTTTTATATGGTTAACTTTTTCAAATTCTCTAATCATAGTTTGTCAGAATGGTATAGTCTTGCAGGTAAGAATCATTATGCGATTAGTTATCGCTTTAAAGAAATGGGACTGCATCATGAGAATGTTCATTACAAGGTTCCAGTTGCACTGGGTGCTTTTGATGTTGATGATTATGGGAATATTCCCGAACAGGAGGAACTCAAAAGGATGAGCACATCTACCATAATATCAGCCGATTTTGTTCTTGATATAGGAATGGACAAGTTAGACACACTCTCAAAAGAGGATATTGTAATGCAATACGGAGATTACTTTGTTTACAAATTAAGGAAATAGGCTAATGCGGATTTTGATTGTGAGCATCAACGTGGCTCCATGGGGTGGGAGTGAAGAGCTTTGGAAATCACTGGCCTTGAAAGGCCTAGCCGAAAGCCATGAAGTGATGGTGTCAGTGTTTGCACACCAGAAGCGAAATCAAAATTTGACCGAGTTAAAAGAGCAAGGAGCAATTCTTCATCAAAGACCGCTGCCTTCCTATTATAATGAGCAGCCATTTGCCTACAGAGCGTTGTCAGAACTTAAGTCTCGATTGGGAATGGATAAAACCTCCATGGATTGGAGAGCTGTTGGAGCTTGGAAACCAGAAGTGGTAGTCATCTCTAGTGGCGAAACCTTCGATCACTATTTGCACCATCAATCCTTCCTTATTTCTTATTGCAAAGAGAACCGAATCCCCTTTTATCTCATTTCTCAGCGTAATTGGGAATGGGACATGGCGGTAGATCAAGATTTTAGAGAATCAAGAAAGCGACTGATTGAGAATTGTCAGGGCTTTTTCTTTGTATCCTACCAGAATTACAAGATGGCCTGCAGTCAATTGGCTCAGGATATACCCAGAGCTAGGATTATCCAAAATCCTTTGAGAGTCAATTTTAAAAACAACTTGCCTTTCCCAGCGTCTAATATCCCAAAGATGGCTTATGTAGCACGTTTGGAGACATCAATTAAGGGACAAGATTTGTTTTTACAGGCCCTTTCTTCCTCTAGATTTAGTAGTCTTAAGTTTGAACTTACCTTTTTTGGTTCAGGGCCAGATGAACAGCATCTTAGAGGTCTGGTCAAGTATTACGGGTTAGAAGGAAAGGTTTTTTTTGGAGGCCATGTAGCCGATGTGAGTGAAATCTGGCGAAACCATCAATTAGTGGTGCTATGTAGTGTTGCAGAAGGAACTCCTCTTAGTTTGATAGAGGCTATGGCATGTGGTAGAACAGGACTTGTCACACAGGTGGGTGATTCTGCGATCTGGTTGTCAAGCACTGGATTTGTAGCTGCCGGACATCGGGTAGAAAATATTCAAAAAGCACTTCAAGAGGCTCTAGACGCTTTTCCTAACTGGGAAAAACTAGGTCTGAAATGTAAAAGAAGAGTTATTGAAAAAAGAGATCCTGAAGAAATCTATGCATTACTTGAATGTGTAGTTGGCAAAAGGGATTTGGACAATACTGGGCAAGATCCGGAGGAGTTTCTTTCGAAAATGACTAGGGAAGATTAAGTGAATTTACCTCTTGCCCTCAATGAAACCCCATGCCACACAAAATTGAGAAAGCACTAAACTAAGACTGAGAGCTACCTTAGTAGGAAAGCTTTTTTGTTCAAGCGTGAAGGGATAATAAAAGAGCTTTCTATAGAAATTTAATTTAGGTCTTCTGTCAATATTGATGTCCTGATTTTTAGCCGATTTTTGAAATAAAACTGCCGCCCGCCCATATTTTTTATGCAGTTTGATGAATTTCCATAAGTCCAGAAAGTGCTTATGTTCGATTATGATTTGTGGATTGAAGACTAGATTCATCCTTTTTTTCTGCAATCGAACGCAAAACTCTCTGTCCTCTCCAGCGGAAGTGGAAAAAGAGCTGTCGAAACCTCCAAAACGATCAAAATCCGATTTATGTAATGAGAAATTATTGGAAGTGAAAAATCGGTTTGGAGTGTTTTGTTGGTAGATGTACAAAAAATCAATGAGTAGCTGACTGCCTTCGGAGTACACGTTTTCGGTGTAGCTATTGATTACCTTCCCCCCCAACAGGACACCTTCCTTGCTTAAATTAAGGATGTTTTCCAGCCACGATGGATGAGCTTCGCAATCATCATCCAGAAAGGTGATAGTTTGAGCTTTAGCTAACGAGACACCAAAGTTTCTAGCCTTAGCTGGACCCGCATTCTCCTGCCTAATAAATCTGAAATTCTCTCCGTAGCATGATTCTATTTCTTCTAAATCACAACCTCCATCATTAACCACAATCACCTCCCAAAGTGTTGTGGTTAGGGATTGATTTTTCAGTGAATCTAGACAAGACTTGAGGGCGTCAGGGCGGTTGTATGTGGGGATAATTACAGCTATAGCTGGCATGCTTTTTAAATAGTGTTTTAATAGTACTAATATATAGGCGATTAGCTAACAGGATAGAAGAATAGCATATTTTTACTTCAAAATCCATTAAATACCTGTTCTAAATGGAAAAGAAAATAGCCATAATCAGATGGATTGAAAATATTCAATATATCTTTAAATATGGATTTGAGTGTGATTATCCCAGTTAAGGTAAATGATGAGACAATAGTAGCTTGCTTGAAGGCTGTCTGCAAGAGTACCCTAAATAATTTTGAGGTCATCGTTCTATTGGATGGCTGGGAATCTCTCGATTATTTTCAAGCTTGGAAAAATGATACTCGGGTACGAATTATTCCTTACCCAAAATCTGGTCCAGCAGTTTGCAGGAATTATGGTGTGAAAATCTCAAATGGAACCTGGATTTCATTTGTGGATTCCGATGTGTTGATAGAGGAAAATACCCTAGCGGAAGCATTACATAGTTTAAAGGAAAACGGTGAGGATGGGTTGATTGGGTCTTATGATAATAGCCCTTTTGCTCCTAGTCTTGTCTCCAAATTCCGAAATATTTTGCATCACCATCATCATCAAAGAAATCATTTAAAAACAGGAGTGTTTTGGGGAGCTTTTTCAGTTATCAAAAAGAAGGCTTTTGAAGATGTAGGAGGGTTTGATGAAAATTTTGATTTACCAAGTGTTGAGGACGTGGAGCTGGGCATTCGCCTTGCTAATCGGGGTTATCTTGTCCGGATTAACGCAGCAATTCAAGTGAAGCATCTGAAGAATTGGACTTTTTATAATTGGATGAAGACGGATATTTTTCTGAGAGCCAAGCCTTGGACAGTCCTGATGTTCCGCTATGGAAAGCGTGCAGGAAATCATTTAAATACCGATTCAGTAGAAAAAATTAGTGCAATGTTCACTTTGCTTACTATAGGATTATTAATTTGCGGATTCTATTGGACTTGGCTCTGGGCTGTGGTTCCCGTAACTATTCTAATTTTTATTTTAACTCAATTAAGCTTTTACCGGCTTGCTTCTAATAAATTTAGTTTTTTTCCAGCAGTATTAGTCCTACATCATATTTATTACATTTTTGCTCTCGCGGGGTTCTTTCTGGGACTTTTGAATTTTAAGAAGGAGCTCTAGTCTCACTTCCCTTTTGACAACAGAATGACAGCAATTAAGAGCGAGCATTGAATTATTATATTAAATGAATAAAAAGAGAATTGTTATTATAGGTGCAGGTCCTGCAGGATTGACTGCTGCCTACGAATTGTCACAAACTGGAAAATACCATATTACTGTACTGGAAGCAGATGATCAAGTTGGTGGAATTAGTAAAACAGTCAATCATCAAGGAAACTTGATCGATATAGGAGGGCATCGATTCTTTTCAAAATCAGAGAAGGTGTTGAATTGGTGGGTTAAATTTCTGCCGATTTTGGATACTACCCACCACCTAAAGATTGGGTATCATTCTGAAACCCAAAACTTAGATAAAATTATCCAAAAAAATCCCGAAGATGCAATGCTGGTGCGGAAGAGGAAATCCAGGATTTATTTCAATAAAAGGCTTTTTGATTATCCTTTAAAATTAAATGTTCAATTGCTGCTCAATTTGGGGTTTTTCAAATCTTTCAGGATAATAAAAGGAATAGTTCATGCAAGAATTTTCCCTATAAAAAAGGAACATAATTTGGAGGATTTCTTCATCAATAATTTTGGTAAAGAACTATATCAAACTTTTTTTAAAGATTACACCGAAAAAGTTTGGGGTAAGTCCTGTACAGATTTGAGTTCAGAGTGGGGACGACAGCGAATCAAAAGTTTGAAGGTGAGGGATTTGGTAAAGCACAGCGTTAAGAAAATGTTTATCCCTAGAAGTGCAAGGAAGGAAAATACCCGCTCTTTGATTGAGAAGTTTTTGTATCCTGCAAAAGGGCCTGGCATGCTGTGGGAAAAGGTAGCGGATAATTGTCGAGATTCTGGTGTAGAAATTCTGTTTCAATCCAGATTATCTAAACTTCACATGGAGAATGGATCAGTAAATAAGGTGAGCCATTATTCCACCTTAACTCCCGATAATGAAGTCGAGCTGGACTGTGATGCGGTATTTAGCACCATGCCGATAAAAAACTTATTTGAATCAATACAAGAAGAGGTTCCAATAGAAATCTCAGAAATTGCTGCCCAATTGGAGTATAGAGATTTTATGATTGTGGGTTTGGAACTTAAGAAACTCAAACTCGAACAGGAGAAGGGTAAATTGATTAAAGATAATTGGTTGTATATCCAAGAAGGAAATGTCAAGGTAGGAAGACTTCAGATTTTTAATAATTGGAGTCCTTATATGACCAAGGGAGATACTATATGGATTGGAGCAGAATATTTTTGCCAGCAGCATGATGATCTTTGGGACTCTTCGGATCAAGAAGTAATCAACTTTGCCTTGAAAGAACTGTCTTTAATCGGGATCTTGGAAGAAGGTGAATATTTATCTGGAAAAGTAGTTCGTTGTCCTAAAGCCTACCCTACTTATTCAGGAAGCTATCATCGGCTCGATCAGGTCATCGACTATTTGGAGACTAAGGAGAATTTATTTCTCATGGGAAGAAACGGTCTTCATAAATATAATAACCAAGACCATTCTATGCTGACTGCTTTCAAGGCAGTGGAGCTTTTTGAAAAAGGTGAGCCGTCAAAAAAAGAGATCTGGGCCATTAACTCTGATGATGAGTATTTGGAGTAGATTTATACAGCGTTCATATTGACCCTTACCAGCGTTGAAAATTGCGCTCCAGAGTAGTAATTTGGGCAAAAATAGTAGTCTTACATCGGATTAAAGTTGTTGCTACTCGGGATTGATTTTGCGTTATCTTGTCAGAGATTTTCCTTTAATTCGACGTGGTGTGCATCGTGAACAATTCTATCCAAAATAGCATCTGCCAAGGTGAGATTCCCGATAATTTCATATCATGCGCTGACCAGTAACTGGATGGTTATGATAGTAGATTTATTCCCATGCCGGTTTTCGATAATCTCCATCAACAGCATTCTTCTCTGCACATCCAGTCTCTGAGCTTGAGTATTCCTTAATGGCAGGCACTGCCTTGACCATCTTAAGCAGCGTGAGCAACCGGCTTGTGGCGGTCAACTTTCCTATTTACTTGTGGGTTAGTTTTATGTCCACATTTCACTAATTTGGGAACCCCGCGATTTACCTTCCTAATTCGGTCTGAAGTCCTTGATTAACCAGGTGATTCTTTGCTCGGAAGTCTTGAAAATCAACTTTTACAGACGTGTTTGGATTATCTTGATTCGAAGTCCGAAAAACTTGGTGATGGCGAAATTAAGAGCTGGATTTATAGCCATTAGCTCTTTGAATCGCTCTTGGTTGACTTTGCAGATAACATTTTTCCTCTTTCCTATCGCTAGAATATTATCTCGAAATAAAGATTAAATTTTAAAAAGTCATCTTTCGTTCTTAAGAATTCGTGACTTTCATAACCCAAGGAATATTCTTCTTTTTAATAAAAATTCTTCACATCTCTTACCCCTTCCTCAATAAATCCATCGCCGCTTTTCCATGTCCATCAGGCGTAGTGTAGAAAGGACGTTGCTCTATCTCGTAGTTTGTTTCTGGATCGATTCCCAAGGCATGATAAACTGTTTGGTGAATGCCGTCGATTTTGATCGGGTTTTCTATGCTCTTGCAGGGACGTTCATCAGCGGTTTTGCCATAGACGTGGCCTTTCTTAATGCCTCCGCCAAACATCAACATGGAGCATCCATCTGTGAAATGTCGGTGCATTCCGTAGTTTTTCAAGTCTTCGATCACATCTGGAACTTCCACTTGATCGAGCACTTTCAGACCAGGCCTACCCTCGGTGAGCATGTCTCGGCTAAATTCAGAGGCTACAATGACTAGCGTTCGGTCTAGTTTTCCACTTTCTTCCAGATCAGTGATCAATTGGGCTATCGGAGAATCGATCATTTTTTTCATGTCCTTCAGACGGGTGTGGCCGTTGTCATGGGTATCCCAACCCATAAATGGTTCGTATTCGGAAGTAACGGTGATGTATCTGGCTCCTTGGTCGACGAGTCTCTTTGCCAAAAGACATCCCAGTCCAAACTTTCCGT
>Ga0307487_1001510_pt1 | contig 16256 bp, 15 predicted proteins | sample CBIW12metaG_FD_203665 | JGI IMG/M metagenome (GOLD analysis project Ga0307487, IMG submission 203665) | Sea-ice brine microbial communities from Beaufort Sea near Barrow, Alaska, United States - CBIW 1.2 | ecosystem: Environmental > Aquatic > Marine > Coastal | place: USA: Alaska | collected... | reverse complement strand
CATCATCGTGCGGGAGGTCGACGGAGCGACGTCGACCCTCACCGCACCAGCGGTCATCCTGGCCTGCGGGGGATTCGAGGGTAACTACGACTTGCTTGCCGAGCACGTCGGGTCAAAATCGAGCGATCTGCTCCCCATCGCGCCAGGAATCTCCAACAACCGCGGCGACGCTCTGCGGATGGTGCTGGAGGTGGGAGGCGATACCGCAGGGCAGTTCGATGGCATCCACGCGGAACCGGTCGATCGGCGCAGTTCGAGCGCGGATGCCGTGCTCTATGGATACCAGGCCGGAATCCTGGTCAACGGGTCGGTGGAGCGGTTCTTTGATGAGGGACGAGACACCTGGGACAACACCTTCGAACACGTCGGATCCGAGATCTGGAAGAACCAGAACCAGGAGGCGTATTGGATCGGAGATGCCCGGTCCTTGCAGATCGGGTTCCTGGACGCGTTCCTGAGCGAGGTGCCGCCGGAACAAGCGGACACCCTGGCAGAGCTGGCTGACAAGCTCGGCATCGATCCGGATGCCCTCTCGCGGACCGTTGGCGAATTCAACGCCGCGACCGGTCCCGAGCCGTTTGACCACACGCGGATGGATGGGAAGGCCACCCACGGGCTTACCCCGCCGAAGTCGAACTGGGCCAGCCCGCTCGAGGTGGCACCGTTTGTCGGCATCCCCCTCACCGCAGCGATCTGCTTCACCTATGGGGGAGTCCGCACGGACTTGTCTGCCCGGGTCGTCACGGCTTCCAACCAGCCCATCCCCGGCCTCTACGCAGCGGGCGAAACGACCGGGCTGTTCCACAACGAGTATCCCCCGGCAACCTCGGTCCTCCGGTCGCTCATCTTCGGTCGGCGGGCGGGAGCGCACATCGCAGCTGGAGGGTGACGACCCGCCTGACCTGACCTCCGGCAAAGACGCCGCCTTCATTTTGAATTGATTCTTTCCATCAAAGGGCACGATCGTTTACAGGAGGATTAATGTCGATCACGAACATCGACGTCACGCTACGTGACGGAGGCTATCGAAATGGTTTCACCTTCCCCGACGGGTATGCCGGCGAGCATGCCCGTCTGAGTGTGAAGGCCGGTTTTGACTGGGTGGAAATCGCCTACCGGAACGGCTCGTTCAATCCGGCGATCAGTCGAGGCATGACCGGGCTGGGACCCAATGACTACATCGCGGAAATAGCCGACATCATCGGCGCGGAGCACATCGGGCTGATTCTGCATCCGGCGAACATCACGTCCGGCGATCTGCAGGAGTGCTACACCGCCGGCGCTCGTCTGGTGCGAATGTGCCTCTCCGTCACCGATCCGGGCCCCGGGCTGCGATATGTGAGTGAAGCGAGGGAAATGGGCTTCGCCGTTTGCGTGAACTTCACCCGAGCGAGCCGCCTCGACGCGCGCTCCCTCGTGGACCTGTCGAGTCGCAGCGCGGAATCGGGCGCGAATGCGATCTACCTCGCCGATTCCAACGGCAGCATGCAACCGGGCGAGGTGTCCCGCAGGGTCACGCTGGTCCAGGACGTGAGCGGCCTCGACGTGGGCTTTCACGCCCACAACAATCTGGGCCTTGCACTTGCGAATTCTCTCGCGGCGGCACACGCGGGTGCCGCATGGATGGACTCCTCAATCCTGGGGATGGGAAAGGGCTCGGGGAACCTGATTTCAGAACAGTGGATCGCCCATTTGGAACGCCACCATTCCGACCCAGGAGTCTTCGACCTTGGAGCGCTGCTTGACCTGTCCGCGCACCTGCGTGATTCGGTACCGGAGTCGACTCCGGTTCTGCCGCACACTGATCTGCTCCTTGGCCGGTTTGATCTGTCGGTCGAACACAGCGACCGGGTGTCCGCCGACCGCCGATCCCAGGTTCATGTGGCGCGCGAATTGGGCCGGTTGGCGGTCGCATGAGCGGGCGCACAGCGATTGTCTTCGGCCCGGTTCAGCCCACCTGGGACGAGGGGGCATTCTTTGCCCCGGTCACCGAGCGGCTGCGGTCTCGCGGCATCACGGTGCAGTTGATTGACACCGTTGCCCCGGTCGATACGTCGATGACCGTCCAGGATCTCGCCGCTCGGTGGTTCAGGCGACTCGGACACACTGGAAGAGTCGATCTACTTTGTGGCAACGCCCTCGGCGGGGCGGTCGCCCAGGCCTACGCGGCCCACCTGGATGTGCCGGTGCCGGTTCTGTCCGTCTCCGGTCCAGGGCAGAGCGATCCTGTTCTCGCCGAGCGTCTGGGCGAGATCGCCGATCTCGCCGATCGGGGCCGGCTCGACGCGGCACTTGCTCTGTTGCAGCGACGCGTCGCCGCCCGCGGCGCCCGGGGCTCCGATGAACCACGGGTGACCGTCCCGGCCGTCTCGGCAGCGTCCGACGACCCCATCGCGGCCCGCCGGATCACGCTCGGGTTGAGGATGCTCTGCGATCTTGATCTGTCCGGCCTGCTCTCTGACTACGCAGCGCCCATCACCACCGTTGTCGGATCCGACTCCCAGCTGGTGACCGAGCAACACGCATCGACTACGCCGCAGTCCGAAACGATCGTCTTCGAGGGAGCCGGGATGCGGCCGCACCATGACCGCCCAGAACTCCTGGACTCGGTCGTGACCACACTGATCAAAGAAATGGAAACCGCACCATGGACATAGCTGTGCTTCCCGGCGACGGGATCGGGACTGAAGTGGTCGAGGCGGCGTTGCCCGTCATCGGCAAGGTCGGACTGGAATGGAATCTGGAATTCGGTGACGTGGGGTGGCAATGTTGGCGCTCGGACGGCGACCCCGTCCCCGACGCGACGTGGAAACTGCTCGAACGCTCGGATAGTTGCCTGCTCGGCGCGATCACAAGCAAACCGGCGCGTGAGGCCGAATTGGAACTCCCCGCCGCCCTGCAGGGCCTGGACCGCCAGTTCCTCTCCCCGGTGATCCAGCTGCGCCAACGGCTGGGGCTGTACGCAAACGTCCGGCCGGTGGCCGACATGCACGAAGGGCGTTTCAACTTCGCGGTCATTCGGGAGAACACCGAAGGACTCTATGCCGGCTTCGACTATCACGGTCTGAGAGCCCCCCTGTGGGAGCTGGTCAACGATCATCCCAACGCCGCCCAGTCGGGCGCCGAAGACACGAGCGTCACACTGCGACTCCAAACTCGCGTCGGCATCGACCGGCTGCTCAGGTACGGCTTCGAATACGCGATCGAACACCAGCATCGGCTGCTCACCGTTGCGGACAAGCCGAACGTGTTGCGATCCAGCAGTAACTTTCTGCGCAGCCGCCTCGAACTCATTGCCGAGGAGTACCCCGGGGTTGAGACCGAAATCCTCAACGTGGATGCGCTGGCGCTGTGGATGGTGCGTCGTCCGGAGCGTTTCGGTGTGATCGTCGCAGAGAACATGTTCGGTGACATCCTCTCCGACCTCGGTGCCGGAGTGATGGGCGGGCTCGGGCTCGCTTCGAGCGCGAACATCGGCGACAGCGGAAGCTACTTCGAGCCGGTGCACGGCAGCGCACCGGCAATGGCCGGGCTGTCCAGGGCAAACCCGTTCGCGATGATCCTGACCATCGCGCAGCTTGCCGAGCATCTCGGATACACCGAGGAAGCCGGGCGAATCCGGGCATCGGTGCGCACCGTCGTGGCAGAGGCAACGGCGCTGACGTACGATCTGGGCGGGCGTGCCAGCACGCGGGAGGCGGCCCAGGCCGTCATGGCGGTGCTCTGATGCCCGCCGTCGTGTCACCTGCGACTGCCGATGCGATTGACGACCACACGCTAGTCCGGTTGCGGGCACTCGATACGGCCGCGCTGTCAGATGCGATGGACAGCCTCGAAGTCCCGTGCGTGCTCGTCGGGATTCGGGCACGCGTTCCCGGCGCTTCCGTCGCCGGAGTCGCGTTTACGGTGACGTACCGCCCGGTCGATCCGGCAGTGACCGGCTTTCGGAACGCCGCCAACTACATCGACGATGTTCCGGCCGGTTCCGTGATCGTTGTCGACAACGCCGGGTCGTCCGAGTGCACGACCTGGGGAGGACTACTGACCTCGGTCGCGAAGCGACGCGGGATCGCGGGCACCGTCATCCATGGGTCCGCTCGGGATGTACGGGAAATTCGCGAAGAGAACTACCCGCTGTTCAGTACGGCGGTGCACATGGTCAGCGGCAAGAACAGGGTGGAGCTCGCGAGTACGGGAGAGGACATCGTGATCGGGTCGGTTCGAGTCAGGTCCGGCGACGTTGTGGTGGCCGATGACAACGGCGGCATTGTCATTCCGAGCGAGACCATCCTCGACGTCATCGATCGAGCCGAGCGGGTTGAACGGACCGAAGAGCTCATCTCCGCGGCGGCCTCATCGGGGCTTCGACTCGATGAGGCGCGGCGCCGCTTCCGCTACGACCGGCCGTGGGACGTCGCGGACCCCGCACCCGAATGATTGCGCCGGGTCGCGCACTCGCGAGTCGCCTGATCGACATGCACTATCACGCGGGCCCGGATGTCACGAAGCGGCGTCATTCCGTGGTGCAGGCAGGTCGACGATACAGCGCCGCGTCCGGATGGGTGGTCGTTAAGAGCCACCTGGATTCCACCGCGGCCGCGGCCTGGGAAGCGCGTCAGGAGGGGTTGCCGGTGTCCGGAGCGGTCGTGCTGAATTCGCTCGCGGGCGGTGTCGACCATCGCGCCGTTCAGCGCGCCGATTTCGCTCACGGCGACGACAGCCCGGCGCGACTGGTCGTGTACTTACCCACCCTCACCCCGCACGCCCACGTGTCGGCGCTGTCGGGAGAACCGTTTCACCCGCGGTTCCGGCGAGAGGACTGGTCCGACGCCCGGGTGACGGATGACTCCGGTCGCCTTCGGCCGGAAGTAGCAGACGTCCTGCGCTGCGCCCGCGACCTCGACCTCGTTGTGGCGACCGGACACTGTCGGCGAGAGGAAGCGCTCGCCATCGTCGATGCAGCCGCAGACATCGGTCTCGAGCGACTCCTCCTGACCCACGCCACCCATCCCCTCTCCGGGTTCTCTGAGCCGGACATCGCCCTGCTGTCGACCGCTGGTCACGTCTGGGTGGAAATCACGGCGCTGACCGTGCTGATGGGCCATCGCGGCCTCGACCATCTCGCCAGGCTGGCCGCCTCGCATCCCCGGGTCGTGCTGTCTTCCGACCTCGGTCAGGTGACACAACCCGACGTTTCGGAGGCCTGGGCGATGATCGATCGCTGGCTGTGCGACCTCGCTGTCGATCGAGAAGCCGTGGCCGTGGCCAATCCTGAGCGCCTCCTCGCCGGGAACGGACCGGCTATGTCCTGTCGGTGACGTGGCCGAGCAACGAGGCGTATCGGGTTCCGGTGACTGCCGCGAAGGCAAGGGACTCGGTGATGGCAGGACCGGCCAGCGGCCGCCACTGTATGTCCGGGTAGTCCCGGAACGCGCTTCGTGGACACACGGCGACGGTATCGTCCGGCGCATTGTGGAGGGCATGAATGGTCAGCTCGGGGCGGTGAATGTCGACGCTTTCAAGCATCGGGTCCCAGCCCCGATGACGGAACGCGGTCAGCAGCGCACGGGAAGATTCCTGGTCGTTGAAAGGGTCTCCCCAGAGCAGCCGTTGACCGCGAAGGTCGGCCCATCTCACGATGTCGGACCGGCCGAGAGGGTGCCCGGCGGCCATCACCACCCCCATGTCTTCGACGCTGAACGGCACGACGGTCAGACTCGGATCCGTCAGCGGCATCCGGACAATACCCAAGTCGATGTCCCCGACTCGGAGCAAGGCGCCCTGATTGCTCGAGGTGATCGACTTCAACTGAAACCGGGGCATCGCGCACCGCCTGCCCTCGGAAATGATGGACTGCCGGATCATTTCGGAGACGTCCGAAATCGTGGGGTAGGGAATGCCGCCACAGATCCCGATTGTTATCGAGCCGCGGTGCGGCGAGGCAGCTGCCATCGCCGCCCGAATCTCGTGCGGGATGTGTTCCACTCCCTTGAGAAACGCCAACCCGGCCGAGGTGATCTCCACCCCGCGGGGCTTGCGTTCAAACAGGCAGAACCCGACCCGCCGCTCCAGCCGGATGATCTGCTGGCTCAGGCTCGGCTGCGACACGTTCAGCTCGGTCGCGGCGGCAGACACCGAACCGCAGCGTGCCACGGCCAGAAAGTATCGAATGTGACGGATGTCTATGTCGTCGAGAGTGCTAATGGGTTCCAGCAGGTCAGCGCCCGCGGGTGAAGCCGCCTGTACAGGCATCGAAACAGCAACCGACATATGATCTCCCGCTTTGTTCGTACAGCGGGCAGAGCATCCGATCGTCTGCCCGGTGGCCAGGGGCCAGGGCGCGACGGTGCACCATTCGACGTGTCAATTCCGGAGGATCATCTCCGAAGTTGATGGACTCAACGTACCACTAGTACGGATTAAATCGTACCTGTTCGACTTAATTCGTCGTGTGCTAAGTTCGATGAAACTCGTACATGATCGGAGGGCCCATGAACGCCACCCAGCACGACGAACGCACACTGTCCACAGTCCAGGAATCCCGACCTATCACTCCGCCATCCCCGACCATGCCCGCGCGCCCCAACGTGCCGATGCTCCTCGCTGCGTCTCTCGTGACCGCGGTCTTCGCGCTGTCGAACTCGCCAACGCCCCTCTACGTGCGTTGGCAGGCTCAACTCGGGTTTTCCGATGGGACCTTGACGCTCGTCTTCGCGGCGTACATCGCCGGGCTGTTGCTGACGCTCCTGGTGGCTGGTCAACTCGCCGACCGACTGGGGCGCAAGCCCGTGCTCATCCCCGGCCTGATCCTGGCGATTGTCGCCTGTGTGCTGTTCGCCACGGCCGACTCCGTGCTCGTGATCGGCGTCGCCCGCTTCCTCACCGGGATATCCGTTGGTGTCATCGTCTCCGCGGGAATGGCCGCGGTGGTCGATCTGGGTACCTCGGAGCGGAAGAGACAGGCGTCACTCGCGGCATCCGTCGCAATGGTTCTCGGCGCGGGTCTTGGCCCGCTTCTGGCAGGCATCTACGCGCAGCTGCTGCCCGACCCGGTCGTTCCGCTCTTCGCTACCGAGCTCGTTGTACTCACGGCCGCCCTAGTTGTAGCCCTCGCCCTGCCGCTCAAGCTGCGTCACGTGCGAGCGGGCGGCACCGAGGCACGCCGCTGGCGACTGCCCAGAGTTCCCGCCGAGTACCGGATGCACCTCGTACTCGGCATCATCGTGTTCGCGCCCGGAATCACCGCAACCTCGTTTGTGCTGTCGCTGGGGCCGTCGGTGCTGTCGACCCTGCTCGGCATCGAGAGCCCGCTAATCGCCGGCGGCATGGCATGTGCCATGTTCCTTGCCGCGACCGGCGTGCAGTTCGCGGTCGCGCGGCTCTCCATTCGCACGATCTTCATGCTCAGTGCGTCGGCCACGATGCTCTCGATGGGCGCGCTGGTCATTGCCGTCACGTCATCGCTGCCGGTGTTCCTCGTGACGGCTGCGGTTCTCGCCGGCGCCGGACAGGGGCTCGGGCAGCTCGGCGGCCTCACTCTGATCGGTACCAAGGTGCCGGGCGCCCACCGCGCAGAAGCGAATTCGGTGCTGAGCATCGGGGGCTACATCCCGGCCGGGGTTATTCCCGTCGCGACGGGGTTCCTCGTCGACGGCATCGGCCTGGGGGCCGGTACTGCCGTGTTCGCCGCCGTACTGGCTACGGCCGCGGTGGCCGCATTTGTCTTCGTGGCCGGGCGACTGGCGCGAGGCTAGGGTTGCGCCGACCAGGCGACGACCAAGTCGAGCAGGCCAGGGAAGCGAGCGTCGAGATCCTCGATGCGCACCCGACTGCGCCGCTCCAGCCCGTACTGACGCTGTCGGATCAGCCCGGCCTCACGAAGCGCCTTGAAGTGGTGAGTGAGCGAGGACTTGGGGCGGTTGAAGCCGAACCAGCCGCACGCGTGATCGTACTGCTCGGACTCCAAAAGGAGTTTTTGGATGATGGTCAGCCGCAGCGGCTGTGACAGCGCGCCAAAGATCGCTTCGAGGGCGATGTCGTCGCGTGACGGCTCCGGAAGAGGGTCAGGCAAGACCCCTGGTGCGTCAACGGTGTTCGTCCGGAAGCTGGCTGTCGTTACCATGGCCGCAGTCTACCAGAAGTACGAAAAAACTCGAACAACTCGCCGCAGTATCGACCAGAAAGCACAGCCATGAACACCCTCGTTATCGTCGCGCATCCGACGCTGTCAACCTCCACAATCAACGCGGCATGGGTCGCGGCCCTGCGAGCCAGCGGCCGGGTCACCGTTCACGTGCTCTACCAGGAGTACGCCGACGGGCTGATCGACGTAGTGCAGGAACAGCGGTTGCTCGACCAACACGATCGAATCATTCTGCAGTTCCCATTCCAGTGGTACAGCGCTCCCGCTCTGCTGAAGTCCTGGCTGGATGAGGTCCTGGAGCGGGGCTGGGCCTACGGGCCGGGCGGCATTGCCCTGCAGGGCAAAGAGCTCGGGGTGGCCGTGTCGACCTGGTCGACACAGGTCGACTATGAGACCCAGGGGCCCTATGGTCGCACGCTCGCCGAGCTCACCAGCCCCTTCGAGGTCACCGCGAAGAGGGTCGGCATGGGCTACCTCCCCGGGTTCTTCCTCACCGGTGTCGGCCACGTCACCAGTGAAGGCCTCGCCGACAACTCTGCCCGTTACGTGGAGCATGTCACGGCGGGCGCCGACGGCTGAACGCTGCTACCGACGCAATTGGCTTCTGACGAGGATCGGTGCGCTGGGTGTTGTGGGCGTCACCTCGACGGCGAGCTGCTCGACGTCGCTGAGGCCGTATCCCCACGCAGCCAACTGGCTGAAATACAGTGCTTTGCTCGTGTCGGGGTAGCGCCACGTGCCTTTGCTCGTGCTGTCTTCGATGCCGCCGAGGATCACGGCGAGGGTGACGTGCTGCGCCTTGGTGGGGGAGTGCTCCACCAATGCGGCCAGCTTGTCCGCATCCCAAAACCCGCCCCGCTCGATACCCAGCAGCACATGCGCAAGCACACTGCCACCGCTGACGGCACTGCCGACGGCGCTGCGGTGCACGGTCAGGCCCTGGGCGATGACCCTGCCGGTGTCTTTGGGCAGCGTCTTCCGGCTGAGGAACTCAGCCAACCACTCCCGCCGCACCACCTCCGCGCTGGCCCACGCTTTGTTGTTGGCGATCAGGGTCTTCCGCTGGGCTTTCTGCTCGTCGGTCATCGGGCCGCTGGTCGCGCCGCTGCCGCTGTCTTTACGAAACCCCGCCGCTTTGAAATCGGTCAGGAAGTAACTGACGCTCGCCTCGTCCCCGGACATGTACGTCCGAACGTACGCGGCACGACCCACCGTCTCCGCAATGTCCTCCACCGTGACGCGCGCCCCATCCGTGGTGACCAGTTCGCTCAGCCGGACGGGCGCGCCCGCCTCGTAATAGCCCGGCTCCCGGTCAAGGACGATGTACCCGCGTCCGATCAGGTCGGCGGTCGCCTCCGCTGTGATCAGGGCGCGGTGTCGATCGTCCCGGGCGCGCTGCGTCGCGTGGGCGAATTGCTCCGGACTGGTCGTGGCCACGTCGATCAAGTCACGCACCGTCTCCTCGTCGCCCTCGAACTCGATCAACGCCGCCGCCTGATCCAACGTGGGGCCAGCTCACGAAACGGAATAAATACCACGCTAAGAGTTCCCGGGCCTGTGCAAGGGGCGGAGTTTTCCGGCTTTGGGTTGGCGGGGGTTGTTCCAGGTGTAGTCGCCGGTGAGGTTGATGTGTTCCCAGCCGAGCGGTGAGAGGTGATCGAGCAGTGGATCGTTAGTGGGGTGGCCTGTTGTGGTGAGGGCGTGGTCGAGGTAAACGGTGTTCCAGAGGGTGATCGCGGCGGTGAGCAGGTTCAGTCCCGATGCGCGGTGGCGTTGGTTGTCGTAGGAACGGTCCCGGAGTTCGCCGAGGCGGTTGAAGAATACGGCGCGGGCGAGTGCATTTCGTGCTTCCCCTTTATTAAGGCCGGTTTGCACGCGTCGGCGGAGCTCGGGGTTCTGCATCCAGTCGAGAGTAAAGAGGGTGCGTTCGAGTCGGCCGAGCTCCCGCAGGGCTGTAGCCAGACCGTTCTGCCGCGGGTAGCTACCCAGCTTCCGGAGCATCAGCGAGGCGGTGACGGTGCCGGTCTTGATCGAGGTGGTGAGGCGCAAAATATCGTCCCAGTGGGCGTGGATGATTTTGGTATTGATGATGCCGCCGATCAGCGGCTTCAGGGTCGGATAGCTGTCGGACTTTCCGGGAATGTAGAGACGTTTATCGGCCAGGCCGCGGATGCGTGGGGCGAAGCGGTAGCCGAGGAGGTGAGTGAGGGCGAAGACATGGTCGGTGAAACCGGCGGTGTCGGTGTAGTGCTCCTCAATCCGTAGGTCGGACTCGTGGTAGAGCAGACCATCGAGGACATGGGTGGAGTCGCGGACGGTGGCAGAGATCACTGTGCTGTGAAACGGCGCGTACTGGTCAGAGATGTGGGTATAGAACTGAACGCCCGGTTCTTGGCCGTATTTGAGGTTGACATGCCCGGCGAACAGGCCGCGGCCGCCGGCTTTGAAGTTCTGCCCGTCCGAGGATGAGGTGGTGCCCTGGCCCCATCGGGCGGCGAAGGGTTGCTGGCTTTGCGCGTTGATGATCTCGGCGAGGGCTGCGGCGTAGGTTTCATCGCGGACGTGCCATGCCTGGAGCCAACCCAGTTTCGTGACGGTAGCCCCAGGCGACGCTTCAGCCATTTTTCGCAGCCCCAGATTGATCGCGTCGGAGAGAACGGCAGTGAGTAGCAGGGTGGTGTCGTGGGCTGGTTGACCGGATTTGAGGTGCGTGAAGTGCCTGGAGAATCCGGTCCACCGATCGACTTCGAGGAGAAGCTCGGTGATCTTCACGTGCGGCAAGAGACCGTAGCTGGCTCGGATGAGAGCGTCAGCCTCATCCGGAACCATGTTCGTCAGCGGGGTGATCCGCAGATGACCGGTCGCGGTCATTGCGGCGTCGGGTAGTTCACCGGCCGCCGCTAGTTTTTCGACGACGGCGAGTTGCTGCTCCAAGAGTGTGGTGCGTTCGGTGAGGAACTGTTCCACGTCGGCGATGATCGGAAGACCGAGCGTGTCGTCGGCACGGCGCTTTACGAAGACGGCAGCAGGCACGAGATACTCGTCGAAGTCCTTGTGCTGGCGAGAACCGGCAACCCAAATATCCCCTGACCGGAGCGAATTGCGAAGCTCGCTCATCACACACAGCTCGTAGAAGCGCCGGTCCAACCCGTCGGGGGTGCGGACGAGGTCGACCCAGCGTTTTCGAACGAACGAGGTCGGTGCCGTTTCAGGAATTTTCCGCGCTTGCCGCGCATACACGTCGCGCAACACCACGATTGCGGCGAGCACGTCACGCGCGGCCGGTGCGGCCTGGAAATCGAGGGACTCCAGCAGTGCTGGCGTATATCGGCGAAGCTGACTATACCCATCGACTGCGAAGGCGAGGTGATCGAAATTCGCGGGACCGGCCAGCTGCTCTGCCTCCGTGACGCTTTCCTCCAACGCCGCCCACGAGATTACCTTTTCCACCGCAGCGAAGGGTTCAGCACCGGATTTTTTCGCGGCCAGAAGAGCCCGGCCGAGCTGTGAATACAGCCGAACCTTGTCGCTGATCGCTTTGCCGGAGTTCTGAAATTGTTCCGCGTGAGTGCGTTTAGCCTTGCTGAACACCGCGCCCAGGTATCGGTCGTGAAGATCGATGATCTCATCGATCAACGTGGCCTGCGTGTCGAGGACCACCGCGACCAGTGTCGCGTGTCGACGATTCGGTTCGAGGTCCCGCAGATGCTGGGATGTCATCTGAGCACCCTCCCGAGCCAACTTCGCCAGACGCCCACTGTGCAGGGCGTTCCCGGTTCCGGCCGGAATCCCGATCGCACGAACCGCTTTCAACCGGTCCAGATGCGCGAGAATATGCCGGGCGCGAGGCGTCCCGGGCGGCTCCCGGAGCCAACTGAGACGGCTGAACTGACTTCCGTCGGCCAACACGAGGAGGGCATCAAGCGCAACAAGAGACTCAGGCGGAACCGGTCCAACCAACTGCTCATGCATCCGCCTGGTGCCGCGTGTCAACGCTTCGCCGCAAACCCGCTCAATGACGTCGACCGACGGAACAATGACGCTCTCGCCTCGGAGACCTTCGACAAGGGCTTCGGCGAGGGCGCCGCCGCGATCAGTGCGCTGAGCGAGGAACGCCAACGTGGCCGCCCAACGGCGATAATCAGGCAAACCGAATGTCCGAAGTCCCAGCCACGTCTGAAGTTCCTCGAAATGCTCGCTGCGAGTTTGTGCCCGTTTCGCGTACCCTTCCCACCGGTCAACCGAGACGCCCAACTGACGCGAGAGCATCTCGAGCAGGGCCGGCTCTGGAATCTCATCCACCCCCAGAGCCCGGCCGGGGAATCGAAGATAACAAAGCTGGGCGGCGAAACCCAACCGGTTCCCCTCACCTCGCCGCTGGCGAATGATCGCGAGATCGGAATCGGTCAACGTGAAGTGCTGCACACGCTGCACAGCATCCGAGGGCAGAGCAAGTAATTCCTGACGTTCGATGACAGTCAGAACAGGACGGCGAGGCATACACGCTCCTTCTCGAAAACGGAGGAAAACAAGAACCCCACCGACAGGCGCGACACGACCACAGAAAATCAGGGAAGTGCCATTCTCAGAAACAGTTCTCAGAATAGAATTCTCGCATCATCGTCACCTCACGGTTTTCAAGAACCAGAAACGGTCCACCATGCTCATCGGTTACGCACGCGTATCCACCGCCGACCAAAACCTCACCTTGCAACATGAAGCACTATCGGAAGCGGGCTGCGAGAAGATTTTTGACGACACCATCAGCGGCACCACAGTGGATCGTCCCGGTCTAGCAAAGGCGCTCGAGCAGGTGCGCGCCGGCGATACTCTCGTCGTCTGGAAGCTTGACCGACTCGGCCGTACCGTGAAGAACCTCATCGACTTCACCGAACAACTCCACCAAGACGGTGTTGGCTTCCGCTCGCTCACCGACCAAATCGACACCACCACCCCGGCCGGCCGGTTCTTCTTCAACATCATGGCGTCGCTTGCCCAAATGGAACGCGAACTCACCATCGAACGAACCCAAGCAGGCCTCGCCGCCGCCCGCGAAAAAGGCCACCTCCCCGGCCGAAAACGCATCATGACCAAAAGCAAGATCGCCTCAGCGAAGAAACTCCTCGCCGGCGGAACACACCCAGCCGACGTCGCCAAGGACCTCGGCATCTCAATCCCCACGCTCTACCGCTGGGTTCCAGCCCACGGAAGACTCTAATTCCAGCCGCTCCAGAGCAAAATACTCGGTTGCGGTCGCCATCGAACTCTTAGCGTGGTATTTATTCCGCTTCGTGAGCTGACCCCTTTAACTCGGTTGATGGCGGGTTTTTCGACGTTAGACCGAGCCGCCCATCTTTGCGCGTTGCATCTCAACACAAAGTGTCTTAGGCTCAAGACACTTGCTCCTGTGGGAATAATTCAAAGAAGAATGGATAGATGACATGACGGAACCTACAAAGACCGACACCATTGATCTCGAACAGCTGATCGACTCGTCGATCGCGACGAAGGCCTCTCGAAATGTTGACTTCGAAACCCTCGCCTTCCAAACGAAGATGGGAGAGAAGTTCCGCCGCGGCCAGGTACGCTACATCGGTTCCGGCGCTACAGGCGATCATTCGGACGACAACAACATTCTGCAAGCAGAACACTTCACGTTCTCGAACATGGTCCTTCCCGTAGGTTGCGTCGGTCCCGAGCACACTCACGCGGATGTCGAAGAGGTTTTCTTTGTCCTTGAGGGCGAAGTCGAGTTCAGCGTCCACGATGCCGAGGACGGCACGAACAAGGCGAGCCGAGTTCTGGGCTACCGGGATCTCATTCGAATACCTGCCGGCGTTCCACGCAGCCTCCGGACAGTCAGCGACGTGGACGCGCTCATCTGCGTGATCATCGGTTCGAAGAAGCCGGAAATCCCCTTCTACCCCAAATCATCGGAAATGCACGGCGTCACACGCGACTAATCGTTGCGCCTGAAGATCCAACTCTCTTGAAAGGATGAGCTAATGGTGGCTCGTACAAAGTTTTTGAATGCACGATCAGGACTGGCTGTCCTGGCTGTTCTTGCTCTGGCCCTGACCGCATGTTCGGGTTCGCCTGCTTCGTCTCCCGATGACAGCACGGATCCGGCAACCGCAGAAGCCGCGGAAGTGACAGAGGTCTCTGTTCGCACCGACGTGTATTTCTCGGGGGCCGTCTTACCGTTGGTCGCCGGCGTAGAGCTAGGAATTTACGAGGATCACGGACTCGAAATCACGATCAACCCCGGAACCGGGTCAGCGACAACCATCCAGACCGTCGGGAACGGCTCGGATGACATCGGTTATGCCGACGCTGCTGCGCTCGTACAATCCGTCGCAAAGGGTATTCCCGTCAAGATGGTCTACGGCATGGTTCAGCAGTCACCGCTGGCCCTATTCGCCTTTGACGATTCCGGAATCACGACGCCGACCGATTTAGAGGGCAAGACGGCCGGATACACCGCTGGTTCGGCAGCAGAAGTCCTCTTCCCGGCATTCGCGAAGGCGGTGGGGATTGACGAAGAAGCGGTTACCTTCCGCAATGTCGATATTCCGACACGTACAAACCTGTTCATGGCAGAGAAAACGGACTTCACCTTCGGGCTCCTCAACGTCAGCGAGCCGAACATTGAGATACTTTGCGATTGTTCCATCGTGTCGTTCCCGTATTACGATGCGGGGGTTCAAACGCTGAGCTCTGGCATCATCGCTGGCGACTCGTTCATCAAGGACAACCCCGACGTCCTCAAGAGGTTCTTGGCCGCCACGCAGGAAGCCGTTGAATTCGCCAACGAGAACACGGATGAGGCGGTCGACGCGTTCTTCAAGGTTGCAACGGACAGCACCGCGAAAAAGAGTGTCATCGCGGCACAGTGGAAGGCGTCATGGGAGCTGCGCGAAACCGCGCTCAATGAGGGCCAGCCATTCGGTTGTACCGCCGCATCGGACTGGGAATCCACCATCGACCTGATGGAGCAGTACGCGGAGATGAAGCCAGACTCGGTGGTCCCTGGTGCTGTCGCAGACAATTCATTCAATCCGGGCTCCTGTAGCGAGCCCCTCGGTGACTCTTGATGGAGAACCGAACGACGGATGACCACGCGACGGAGGCGAGCAGAGCCGGCTTCGTGGAGTTCGACAACGTCGAAAAATCATTCCAGACGGCAAATGGAACAGTTGTCGCGATCAGTGAGCTGTCTTTGACAATGGGAGAGGGAGAATTCCTCGCCATTGTCGGGCCGAGCGGTTGCGGCAAGAGCACGCTGCTCATGGCGCTGGCCGGTCTCACCCAGCCGACATCCGGTCAGGTGCGATTCGCTGGCAAAGATGTGCTGAAACCTCTCACGCAGGCCGGCATCGTTTTCCAGGGTGCTGAACTGCTGGCGTGGCGCACCGCTCTGGAGAATGTGATCCTCCAGGCAGAGATTCGGCGGATGCCGAAGGCGGAGGCCATGGCACGCGCCATGGAGTTGTTGGCCAACGTGGGGCTTGAGGGATTTGAGAACCACTATCCCGACGAATTGTCTGGTGGCATGCAGCAGCGGGTTTCCCTCTGCCGTGCTCTCTTGCATGACCCCGATCTTCTGCTGATGGACGAGCCTTTCGGTGCACTCGACGCCATAACGCGAGATCAGCTCCAGACTGATTTGCAACAATTGTGGGCTCAGCGCAAGAAGACCGTCGTCTTCATCACGCACAGCATTGAAGAGGCCGTGTTCCTCGCGGATCGCGTGGTTGTCTTGAGCCCGCGACCCGCCCGTATTGCGGCAGATTTGCGAGTCTCGCTTCCGAGGCCGCGCCACATCGCCGATCGAGGATCTGCAGAATTCACTGCGATCGTCAACGAAATCCGTGACGAATTCACTCGTCTCGGCGTATTCGAGGAGAATGTGGACAACGTTGCGTAGACGAATTCGCGCGTTCATGCCGGCAATCGTTCTTGTCGCGGCTCTCATCGTTCTATGGGAACTGATCGTGACCGTGGGCGGCGTCAACGAGTACATAATGCCGAGTCCCGTCACGATCGTCGTGTCGATGGTCACAGATTGGGACATGTATCTGACGGCAAGCGCACCGACTGTGTTCGCTATTGT
>Ga0307487_1001508_pt1 | contig 16264 bp, 15 predicted proteins | sample CBIW12metaG_FD_203665 | JGI IMG/M metagenome (GOLD analysis project Ga0307487, IMG submission 203665) | Sea-ice brine microbial communities from Beaufort Sea near Barrow, Alaska, United States - CBIW 1.2 | ecosystem: Environmental > Aquatic > Marine > Coastal | place: USA: Alaska | collected... | reverse complement strand
TTTAATATCTCTTTAAATAACACAATTATTACAACTTTGAAACCATAAAATTATGGACGATTTTTATACTAAAATCCTAGAGAACAATAAGAAATGGGTTGAAAACAAGCTCAAATTAAATCCGCTTTATTTTGAAAACTTATCCAAAGGTCAAAAACCACCTTTATTGTGGATTGGGTGTGCAGATAGTCGCGTTCCTGCCAATGAGATCATTGGCGCAGAGCCCGGGGAGGTATTTGTACACAGAAATATTGCAAACATGGTGATCCATACCGATATGAACATGTTGAGCGTCTTAGATTATGCTGTTAATGTGCTGAAAGTAAAACATGTCATTGTTTGCGGGCATTACGGCTGTGGTGGGATCGAGGCCGCTATGACAAATAAATCAATAGGCTTGATAGATAACTGGATCAGGCATATAAAAGATATTTACAGGGTCCATAAAAAAGAATTGGATAGTATTGCAGATCTACATCAACGAACCAACAGGTTTGTCGAGCTGAATGTGATAGAACAGGTATACGATCTTGCCAAAACTTCTATTGTGCAAAATGCCTGGGACAATGATCAGGATCTAGCTATTCACGGCTGGGTGTATGCTGTAGAGAATGGAATTATAAAGGATTTGGGGGTGAATTTTAAAAATGATTCACAACTGGATGAGGTTTATAAGCTGGACTTTTAAAGTTCATTCTTTTTTTTCCGCGAATGCACGAATAATTTTAAAAGGCTACAATATTTAAGGAGAAACAGGTTGTGGTTTAGGATATTGTGGATTATTTTATAGATTTCTATTAAGAATTTCCGTTTTTGCTTCGTTCCTATTTAACCGCAAAGTACGCTAAGAAAAAAAACGCAGTGGGCGCAGAGAAAAAAAATTGAATTATAATGTTCGAACTTGATAGTAACTGAATTGAAAATTAGAAAGGAACTACTTGACAAAAATACTACCCATGGAATAGAAAACTTTGCGCTCTTTGCGGCTAAAGAAAACAGTTTTCTACAATATCTTAAAATAGAATCTGGAGTAACAAATCGCGTTAATTAATATAACTTCGTTTTTTTTATGTTTCCAGGTCCTCTTCCTCAAGATCCAATTCTTTGGCTTCCCTTAAAATTGACGGCAATAAAATGGGAGCAATAGTTTTAATTGGTGAAAACAAGACCGATTCTTCAAGGGTTTCTTCTTCCACAAGATGAATGTCTTCATTGGTAGAATTAAAAAACATGATAACCACACTGGCAATAAAAGCAACTTTGATAAATCCGAATCCGGCACCTATCAGCTTGTTTAAGATCCCCAGTGCTGCAAAATTCGCGATTTTGGTAAGAAAATTTCCCGCAAGGGAAATAAAGAACACAATTAGGATGAAGGTGATCGCAAATGCAGTGAGGTTTACAAACTGAATATTCCAGGAAACCTTCTCTGCCAGATAATCGCTCAAAATATGAGAAAAATAAACAGCCACGTAAATCCCGGCAATAAATCCCACCAGGGAAGCAAGTTCGGCAAAGAAACCGCGGAAAAATCCACGGACCAGGCCGTACAATAAAATTACGAGCAGGATAATATCGGCGATATTCATGATTTAAAGGAGTATTTACAATTGGTAAGATACGTATCTTTGCCGAATGGCAAGAGATGAACAGTTAAAAGAACGATGGATTCAATTAAAGAAAAAGCTTTCTGACCAGTTTGCCGATGGGGATTTACTGGATTTGGATGCCATTATTTACCTTATTGGGGTACAGGAGTTTGGACAACCGCACCGTCAATTTAAAAAAGATCAAAAACTGGATCTGATGCATATTGCGATTTGCAGGCTGCTGGAACCTTATGGATATTATGAATTTGAACTTGTCGACGAGGATGGGTGGCCACATTTTAAATTTTTGGAAGTTTTGCCTACTTTAAAAGCAGGGGAACAATCGGTTTTGATGAAAGAGGCTATCGTGAATTATTTTATGGCAAAAGGATATATAAATTAGCAGGATAAAATCAGTATTTAAAGTGCCGAAAAAATAGACTCATGTTATTTTAGTAAAATTGAGAACAACTTTACTCTAGGCATTTTAGGCACTTAAAACTTTATGAACTGATTTAACCAATAGCAATTTGAAAATAGTGGAATAAAAGCGCAATTTTATTAAATTCGCGCTTCTTTAAAGAAATGAATTCATGATTGAAACGATAAAGGAACACATTGCGAAAGTAAACGGTTTTCAAGGCGAAACCCGGGAAGAAGTGGAAGCTTTCCGCATTGAATATCTTGGAAAAAAAGGGCTTCTGAATCAATTTTTCGCCGAATTCAAAAATGTTCCCAACGATCAAAAAAAGGATTTCGGACAGGCTATTAACACTCTTAAAATTGCTGCACAGGATAAAGTGACGCAATTAAAGGATGTATTTGAAGGCCAGCAGGTAGAAAAAAGCATCTACGGAGATTTGACCCGTCCTGCAGATTCTATCGAAATTGGTTCAAGACATCCTATTTCAATAGTAAAAAATCAGATCATCGAAATTTTTGCGAATATTGGGTTCAATGTTTCTGAAGGTCCTGAAATTGAAGACGACTGGCACAATTTTACAGCATTAAACCTTCCTGAATATCACCCGGCGAGGGATATGCAGGACACCTTTTTCATACAAACCGATCCCGATATTTTATTGCGTACCCATACCTCCTCGGTTCAGGTGCGCTATATGGAAAACAACAAACCGCCAATCCGCACAATTTCGCCGGGTCGGGTATTCAGGAATGAGGCAATTTCAGCAAGGTCACACTGTATTTTTCACCAGGTTGAAGGCTTGTACATCGATAAAGACGTCTCTTTTGCCGATCTTAAACAAACCTTGTTGTATTTCACCAAGCAACTCTTCGGAAAATCTAAAATCCGCCTCAGGCCTTCTTATTTTCCCTTTACCGAGCCAAGTGCTGAGGTTGATATCTATTGGGGACTGGAAACCGAAACCGATTACAGGATTACCAAGGGAACCGGTTGGCTGGAAATTATGGGCTGCGGAATGGTAGATCCCAACGTACTTAAAAATTGCGGGATAGATCCTAAAGAATATACAGGGTTTGCATTTGGGATGGGAATAGAACGTATAGCAATGTTATTGTATCAAATTGGCGATATTCGTATGTTTTATGAAAATGACGTGAGGTTCCTGGAACAATTTAAATCGTCTTTATAAAAAAAGCAAGAACAAAAGGCTTTTCGACTTTGTGAACCTTAGTGCTTTCGAGTCTTCGTGGCAATAGGAACATTGATTATAGTCAGTGAGTTTTTTCCACTAAGTCTCTAAGGCTCAAAGTTGCACTAAAAAAATTCAGTTTGCATTTCACAAGCTGTCCTGTTTTCAGCACTTCATAAAAAACTTTGTGAACCTTAGTGCTTTCGTGTCTTCGTGGCAATAGGAACATTATATATAGTCAGTGAGGTCCTAAGACTCAAAGTTGCACTAAAAAACCAAATAAAATACAAAAGCGGGTTGTCTAGCAATAGACAACCCGCTTTTGATGATCTATAATTTATCAGACTAAATTACACCCTGATCCAACATGGCATCGGCAACTTTTATAAAGCCGGCAATATTCGCTCCTTTAACATAGTTGACATATCCATCATCTTCAGTTCCGTATTTGGAACAAGCATCATGAATAGAAGACATAATGTGATGCAATTTAGCATCAACTTCTTCTGTTGTCCAGTTTAATTTCATTGCATTTTGTGACATTTCCAATCCAGATACGCCTACACCACCTGCATTTGCAGCCTTCCCCGGGGCAAACGGCAATTTCTTTTTATGAAACAAATCAACAGCTTCAGGAGTGCAACCCATATTTGAAACTTCAACAATGTATTTTACGCCATTTGCAATTAATGTTTTTGCATCATCTCCATTTAATTCATTTTGGGTTGCACTTGGCATTGCAATATCAACGGCAACTTCCCATGGTTTTTTGCCCGCAACAAATTTCGCTTCAGGGAATTCGGTTGCGTAAGGGGAAACGATATCATTATTTGAAGCTCTTAGCTCCAGTAAATAGTTGATTTTTTCTGCGTCTAAACCTTTCTCGTCATAGATATATCCATCTGGACCGGAAAGAGTTACCACTTTTCCGCCAAGTTCAGTAACTTTAAGAGCAACACCCCAGGCTACATTACCAAAACCTGAAACAGAAACTGTTTTACCTATAAATGTATCGTTTGAGGTTTGTAACATTTCATTGGTAAAATAGGTTGCTCCAAAACCGGTTGCTTCGGGTCTTATTAAACTTCCTCCCCAATTCAGGCCTTTTCCCGTAAAAACCCCGGTATTTTCAAATTGCAGTTTTTTGTACATTCCGTACATAAAGCCAATTTCCCTACCGCCGGTTCCAATATCTCCGGCTGGAACATCCTGGTTAGGACCAATAACCCGCCATAACTCCAGCATAAAGGCTTGGCAAAAACGCATTATTTCCCCATCGGATTTTCCTTTTGGATTAAAATCAGATCCACCTTTTGCACCGCCCATTGGCAGGGTTGTTAAGGCATTTTTAAATGTTTGCTCAAATCCAAGAAATTTAAGGATGCTTAAATTTACGCTTGGGTGTAGGCGAATTCCGCCTTTGTATGGTCCAATTGCATTGTTGTACTGTACCCTGTGGCCTAAATTTACATGAACTTCACCTTCATCATCTACCCAGGAAACCCTAAAGGTTAAAATACGGTCGGGTTCAACCAATCGTTCAATTATTTTTGCCGCTTCATATTGAGGATTTTCATCATAAATTGTTTGAATAGATTCCAATACTTCGTGAACTGCCTGCAAGTATTCTTTTTCCCCAGGATGTTTAGTTTCGAGGTTGATTAAAATATCTTTTACATTCATAATAAATTGATTTAAATATATTTACTGTTTTTTAAGATTCTTATTTAGGCGCAAAATTACGGATATTAAATTGTTTATTTATTTAAAAACACCCCTATATTTTTAGTATTCACTATTTTTTTGGCAAAAATTTATCAAATCAAAATAAGACATTTTTTTGAAGATATTTTTTAACCGAGTTATTTTAATTGTCTAATAAAAGCTCTTAATCTTATGCTAAATTGAAAAACCGATCGCATTTCAGCAATAAATTTTATGCATAACTAAATTTTAAGTCGACTTCTTACATAAAACCTTCGGGAGGGAGATCCTCCAAAAAATCTTCGGTTGTTTCCTGAGGTTCTTCAGCCTTATATTCCTTTTTGAAAATAGCTGCTTTGCTGTTTTTTCCGTCAATAACTATGTTTAGAGGTTCTTCAAAACAAATATGCCTTAAATACTGATCTTCATATTCGGCTTTTTGATCATTTAAATAATTCAGATCGTAAAATCCATCATCTATAAAAGGGTTTATGGTTAAATAACCCACTTTAAAAGAAGTCAAATTCTGAAAAAAATGAGTTCCCTGGCTGGGTTCAATTCTGTAATCTTTTAAACCGGCTTCAACAATTACTTTAGCCGATGATATTTGTGGCCAAATTACCGGAATACCCAGCCAAGGATCGCTCGAGCCCCATCTTCCGGGCCCCACTAAAATATATTGTTTGTCTGTTTTGCTGAAATTTTTATTAATACGTTCTACCGCCTCTGCTATTTGCCGTGTATTTGCGGCGTTAAAAGTTTCGGGTTTTACGTATACAAGATCCCGGATTTTGCCATAATTTCCATTACCAAGTGCTGCTTCAGAATAAATGATAGTTTCCCGGACATTAAGATTATCGGGAATACTACCCATTGTTTCAATGTTTTCAACAATTGGCCTTATTTGTAAAAAACTGAATTCTTTTAGTTGTCCCGCTGGCACATCAAGTTTAACTGCGAATTCTATTTCAATAGGATTTCGCATTTCGCGTTGTCCAATACGCAACAAATCTTTTAAAATTTCGGGCAAAGGAAAGTTGTTGTATTTCAGCATATTATCAAAAGTAACCACACGAATTCCGTCCTGCAGAACCCCGGGTCTTATCATATTATTCTGCAGGTCGTAGGTGGAAGCCACAAATTTTAAGGATCCGTGTGTTTCGGCATTTCTAATACTTATCTTTTTCTTGTTAACGGCCTCGCTGGTTGAGATTTTATAGCTTTCCGGATCCATATCCAGCCCATAAAAGTATTGTTGCGTCTCGCGTTTTGTGGATTCCGGAGAAGAAAGTTGAATTATTTTTTTAGGATGGTAAGGTGAAAACCTCAGGGTTTGACCTCCACCAACAATGATTTCACCCAAACCCAAAGCTATATTGGCAATGCCTTCATTGGGTTTTTCATTTCCGAGAGGATAAAAATTAATGGACCGCGCCACACCGGAGATATTCGGGTAGTACACATCCTTGTATTGTTTTCCTGTTACCTCCTGTAAAATTACAGCCATTTTATCTTCTTCGATACTATGGGAAGATGCCTTTAAATAAATTTTGCTCTGTTCAAAAAAAGCAGATGCCATAACCGATTTAATGGCATTGGAAATCATATCCAGCATTTTTTCCTTATCGGTATTTGGGATCATGTAGGTGGCAAATACCCCCGCAAAGGGAAGGTAATGAGAATCTTCCAAAACACTGGAGGAGCGAACTGCAATTGGTGCTTTAGTAACGTTTAAAAAGGATTTTATATCTTCTATTACCCATTTTGGCAGGGGCTTGGAAATAAATTCATTTAAAATTATATTATCATTATCATTTTCACAATTGGCAACAAACCTTATCAATTTATGTTTATCCATAAATTCATCGAACACCTCTGTACTTAAAACAACCGTGCGCGGAATCGAGATGCTTACATCCTGGTATTTATTAAATAATTTATGACGTTTCAAAAACGAATCAATAAAAGCCAGTCCGAGACCTTTTCCTCCCAATGAACCTTCACCTATCCTGGCAAAACTTAAATATTCATCGTATTTATTTTTATCGAATTTTGCAATGACCCCTCTGGACCGGTATAAGCGGTATGTTTTAATGGCATTTATTAAGAAATCCCTTATTTGTTCTATTTCATCAAAATCCTCATATTCCACATTGCTGAATAAATTGGCCAATGGAAAAAGCGCCCTGGATCTCAGCCATTTGGAATATTCGCTTCTTTTTGCGTGGTAACTTATGGATTCCAGACTTACGGTATTTAAGGCTCTTTGAAAACTATTCAGATCTTTTACCGTAGCCAGGACCTTCATTTGCACGGGATCCCAAAACTCAAAATCGCCAAACGAAAAGTATTTGTTGATATAATTTTTAATTTCCTCCCCGAGGATTTCAGAATGTTTGTATAAAAATTTCCCTTTTAATTCCAGAGTATACTGTTCGTTGTTTTTATCGGAAGATTGGATCAAAAAAGGAAAATAACGTTCAAGGCTCCTCACATATTTCAGAAATTCAAATCCGGCATTGGGATCCCGTTTGCCGTCTTTAAAATAATTCACATCAGAAATAACCCCCAAAAGGTGGTGTTTGTATTTTTCAAAAAAGGAAAGGCCTTCTTCGTAATTTGTCGCCAATAAAATTTTTGGACGACCTCTCATAAGCATCATTGTTCGATGCTCATTTAAGCCTTCAGACATGAAGGAATGCGTTTGTTTTAAAATAATTTTATAAATAATTGGCAGATACCTCGAATAGAATTTTAAGGAATCTTCCACCAATAAAATTGCTTTAACCCCAATTTTATTGATGTCATTTTCTGCATTCATCCGGTCTTCGGTAAGTTTGATGATTGCCAGAAAAATATCGACGTTGCCATTCCAATGAAAAACAAGATCGATAATGCCCGTATTTTCACTCAATACTTTTTTTCTCAATTCAGAAGAATACAGACTAAGCGCTGCAATTGGTATGGCGGGAAAAGCTTCTTTTATTTGTTTTGAAGTTTCAAAAGCCTTGGTATTTCCAATATCCAGCCAGGTGATCACCAAATCTATGTTATCTGAATTCAGGAGGTTTATGGCTCTTTTAGCAGAATTGGCGTGGGTGAAACTCGGTGGATACCTAAGGTTTAATGCGGTATATTCATTAAAGATACGTTCGTCAATTCTACCGTCTTCCTCCAACATATAATAATCGTAGTTAGAGCAAACAATCAGCACTTTATTAATTCTGGTTTGCATGAGTTCATTAAATGCAAACTCTTCAAATTCATATGTTTTTAAATCTGGGAGTGACTTTCTATCCATTTTTAGGGATTGCTTTATTTGCCTATGCAAGGTATTAATTTGGCAATAAAATTTAATGCTTTTAATGGGATGAATTTATTTTATTCAAAAGATAAATCTGAAATTTTTGTTAAATCCAAAAATGCAATCTCCTTAAATACAATTGTTTGAATTGATTAAATGTCTATTTATTATTTCAATTCACTTCTTCCGTACCATTCTGTATCTGGGCTTTCCAAAAATATTTCTACAAAATGTCGATTTTTAAAAAATATAAATGCTTCTTTTGGCTTCTTAATAATTGCTGAATTCAACTGGAATATATACGTAGGTTTTTATGAAATTGATGGGAATTTCTCTGAATAATTTTTTTCATCTTTACAAAAAAAAATGAAAAAAATCGGATTTATTATATTGGCGATCGTAATCCTTTCGATTATAGTATATGTGACCTTTATAATTGCGGTAGTTAAAATTGCTGTAGGTGCGGTTTTAATTGTGGTTACAGCACTATTATTGTGGTGGTTGTGGAGCAAAATTGTAAATAAACTAAATTGATTTGAAAAAGGATATTGAAATACCGGAATCCAAGGGGATTTACCTGGCCGCGGTTAGGGAAAAAAACGAAGAATCTCAATCCATGGAGTGGAATGCTTATTTGATAAACGATAGCGGGACATCAATTGAAATGGCCCTGATTGTAGCAAAAGGCTTTGATAAAATGGAAAGCACTTCTACCATGCGGCATTCCATAAAATTACTTCCCGCTAAATCCTTTGCTAAAATTGAATTTTTACAGGATGAGCTCCTGCGCCTCAACAACCAGTTTTTTGTGACCTATTTCGCCGGTGACAAAATGTACGAAAAAACTTTTCTGTTCCCGAAAAATTCTATTAATGAAGCTGCTATAAAGGAATTGCCGGTTATTAAGAAACAGGGCGTGCTTGTAAAATAAGAGCTGTTTTTTTGAGTGATGTAAATTAAAAATTTTTGTAAAACTGCGAGTCTTAAAGCCTCCTATATAGCTAATTTTAACTTGTTGATTTTCATCATTATATTTCAATCATTTCCACAAAGTTATCTTATTTGAAGTTGTAGAACTACATCTACCGAGTAGTTAGTGGCAATAGATCGGTGGAACTTTTCCAAAGTTTAAAACTTTGGAAAAGTTGATTCAAGTTTAGAAAGATTTTCTTGGTGCAATTTAGAGTCTTAGCGTCTAAGTGGCAAATCCTTTCCGGTGTTATTAGTGCCACAAAGTCACCAAAAGCACAAAGGTTCACAAAGGTATTTGAGACAACTTTGATGTGAATTATTTCGGGAAGTAGCTGCTGTTAAACAAAAAGAATGTGTCTTTAATTTTTTAAGATTTATTTTTCCGAAAAAGTCACAACCACAGAAAATCATCTTCTCATTTGATAATTTGTCCAGGTTTTTTTCGTTTGGGTAAATTCATCATCACTACCGAGGCTAAAATAATTCCAATCCCAAGCCATTGATATGGGTTTACCACTTCATTTAATAAAAAATAAGCCATAATAACAGCCACAGGAAGTTCTATAGATGAGATAATAGCTCCCAATCCCACGTTTATTTTAGGCATTCCGGCGGTAAATAAAATAGGAGGGAGTATAGTTCCGAAAAGGGCCAACAACAATCCCCACTTTTTAAAAATATCCAAATTGAAATGGTCAATTAAATATGGGGTGGCAATTATTGTTGCAATTAAAGTGCCGCCCACAAGCATCCACAGGCTTCTTCTAAGCGAATGAAAATGCAGGGAAACCGTGTTTGAGGTGTAAATGGTAACTGTGTAGGAAATTGCGGCCAATATCCCCCAGCCAAGCCCGCGCCAGTCCAGCTCAATGCGGTTAAACAACATATTGGTGGCCAGAACAGTTCCAACTAAGATCACTATCACGGCAATTATTTTGTTTGGGGAAGGTTTTTTCTTAGTAATAATGCCTTCCAGAAAAACACCCATCCAAACGCTTTGCATTAAAAGAACGATTCCTATAGAAACCGGAATGTATTCAACCGCAAAATAATAAAAGGTACTGGTAAGGCCCAGGGATGTTCCCGCCGCAATCAATTTTAGGATACTTTTTGATTTTGGTTTAATTTGGGAGGTGCTTTTTGCTTTAACAAATAACAGGTTTATAATTATCAGGCCAATCATTCCAAGGATCATTTGGGAAAAGATCACCTCATAGGAGGTAAATCCCTCATCGTAAGCCATTTTCACGAAAGTTGTGAGCATTCCATAACTGGAAGCCCCTAAGGCAACCAATAAGCTGCCTTTAAGAATTGAGTTGTTCATAGAATTACTGAAAATCCCGGAGGAAATTCCGGGATCGAAATTTTATAATTTAACCGAATTGTTTTAAATCCAGGCTAATCAATTGAGTTTTTCAACTAATTTTTTAAAGACTTTTTTTGGATCCTTACCCTCGTATAAAATATTGTATACGGCATTGATAATTGGGGTTTTTGCACCTTTTTCCTGATTGATCATATACGCGCTTTTAGTGGCGTAATAACCTTCAGCCACCATGCTCATTTCCATATTGGCGCTTTTAACGGTGTATCCCTTTCCAATCATGTTTCCAAAGGTTCGGTTACGGCTAAAAACTGAATATCCGGTAACCAATAAATCGCCCAGATAGGCCGAGTCATTGATGTTGCGTTTCATTTTATGAACTTTTTTGATAAATTTCTTCATCTCACGAATGGCATTGCTCATCAATACACTTTGGAAGTTGTCCCCGTAACCCAATCCATGTGCAATTCCGGCGGCAATAGCATAAATATTTTTAAGCATGGTCGCATATTCAATCCCAGTAACATCATCACTGGTTTTGCAGGTGATATAATCGCTCATTAAATATTTCGCAACAATCGCGGCCTTTGATTCGTCCTGGCAGGCGATGGTGAGATAAGAAAGTCTTTCCAAAGCGACTTCCTCAGCATGACAAGGCCCGGAAATAACCCCAAAGTTTTCCTCCGGAATATCGTATTCCCTGTTAAAATGTTCGCCGACTATTAAACTGCTTTCCGGCACAATTCCTTTAATGGCTGAAAAAATAATTTTATCTGTTAACGGAACAGTTAAACTGTCCATCTCCTTTTTAACAAATACCGAGGGAATGGCAAATATCAAATAATCTGACGCGCTTATAACCTCATTAATGTCGTTGCTCAAGCGAAGTTTGCTCACGTCAAATTCAACTGAACTTAAATAATTAGGGTTGTGTTTATGGGTTTTAATATGTTCTATGGCAGTCTCGTTGCGCATATACCAATGAATTTCGTCAAGGTTTTCACTTAACATTTTGACAATGGCTGTGGCCCAACTTCCGCCACCAATTACACTAAATTTAGGGGTGTTATTCATAGTAATTTTTATTCGGCTCAAAAATACACAAATTTAAAAGAATTGTAAATATTTTGCATTTTATGTTTATTGTCCACAATGAACGGGAGGTTTTATGCGTTAAACATTAAGGAAAGGCAATCGATGTACTTCTGTCAAAAAGGTTTAGTTTTTTTGGTTGGTTAATTAGTGAAACAGCGCCGTATATATTTTGTACCTAGCGCTGTTTTTTTTAAAACAAATACTAACAAAAATTTAATAGTTTATGTACAAGTGGTATTAATGGGATTTTGTACTTTACAAAAGTAATTACAAGTAATATATCAGGACATGGGTATTTTTAAATTTATAAAGGAAGCCGGAACTAAAATATTTGGCGCAGGAAAAGAGACTAAAGTTGATACTCCGAAGGTTGATGTTGACAGTCAATCTGAAGAGCGAAATGAAAATGAAAAGGCTGCCCATAAACTTCAACAAACCGTTCATGATTTAAATTTAAAGGTCAAGGGTCTTAAAATAAGTATCAAAGGTGATATGGCCAATATTTCCGGGCTTGCCGAAAACCAGTCAACCCGTGAAAAAGTGATTTTGATAGTGGGAAATGTTGAAGGAATTTCCCAGGTAGATGATAATATGACTGTTGAAAACAAAGAGCCTGAATCTGTTTTTCATACGGTGGAAAGAGGCGATACTTTGAGTAAAATAGCAAAAGAACATTATGGCAATGCCATTAAATATCCCGAGATATTTGAAGCAAATAAACCAATGCTTAAAGATCCCGATAAAATTTACCCCGGACAAGTTTTACGGATTCCAACCTTGAAAAAATAACTTGAACGAATAATATGATATATTAAAAGCTGTTTAAAAAATTTGAGAGTATTACATTGAGCGCAGTCGAAGTGCAATGATTAAAGCACCACCTTAAAAAAGTAGGTCCTTTATCAACAGAGGAAATTCTCAAAAAGATTTTTTAAACAGTTTTTTTATTTGTAAAAATTCATCCTGTCTATATATTCTGAAACCTTTGGAGGCAGCATTGGGGTTATATTTTTCCCGGCTTTAATTGCCTTTCTTATAAAAGTGGAAGAAATCTCCACAATTGGAGCTTCCACCCTTTTAATTTTTTGATGATCTTTAAATTGATTTCCCACCTTTCCTTTAGAAACCCTTGGATATACATATATAAAATACCGTTCAAGGATTACTTCAAAGTTTTTCCATTTGTGAAAATTCTTTAAATTATCTTCCCCCATAATCAGCGAGAAATCCATTCCCGGATGATCTTCTTCTAATTGGACAAGTGTATTTATGGTGTAATTAGGTTGTGGCAGTTTAAACTCAACATCACAAGGTTTCAGTTTTTCGTAATTTTCACAAGCCTGATAAACCAATTCCAATCGGTGATGGTTATCCAGTAAACTAATTTTTTTCTTAAAGGGGTTTTGTGGGGTCACTACCATCCAGATTTCATCTAAATCTGAAAATTCCACCATATAATTGGCTATAATAAGATGCCCGATATGAATAGGATTAAAAGTCCCGAAATAAAGACCGACTTTCTTTTTCATATGTAGATTTTCATTGTTTTTTATTGGTCATATGTAATTCGCATCTCCCTGTCTGCCGGCAGGTTCATTGGTGTTTGCATCGAATTTCCGTTATGCTCATTTCATATGTTTATTCTTTTTTATTTGAATAAATTCTTCAGCGCTAATCTGCGGATTTTAAATCTGCGTAAATCTGCGGGAATTTTTTATGACATATTGAACAGATTTCAACGGATTATATTATTGTTTTATCCTTCTTTAATGTCGGCTTTTACAAAATCAGAAACCAAATTATAGGCCTCGTCCAGCGCTTTTTGTAAGTCGTTATTTTCAATAATAAAATCAAATTGGGGGGCAGTGGCAAGCTCAATCGAAGCTTTTGCAACCCGCATATTGATTTTATCTTCCGATTCGGTCTTGCGTTTTTTTAAGCGGATCTTTAATTCCTCAATGCTGGGAGGTTTTACAAATACCGCCAGGGTTTGCTCTGGATAAATGTGCTTAATATCCAGGCCGCCCACCACATCTATATCAAAGATCACGTTTTTTCCGGAAGCCCAGATCCTATCGATTTCCGTTTTAAGCGTGCCGTAAAAATTATCTCGGTAGACTTCTTCCCATTCCAAAAACTCATCGGTTTTTATTTTTTTCTTAAAATTTTCAAGCGAAAGAAAATAATAATCCTTTCCTTCAACTTCTTCTTTTCGTGGCGGTCTGGAAGTTGCCGAGATTGAAAAGTCCAGGTTCAACTCAGGTTTGGAGAGTAAATGTCTTACAATGGTGGTTTTTCCCGACCCTGAAGGTGCCGAAAATACAATGAGTTTGCCGGTGTTCATTATAGTACGTTTAGAAGTTGTTCTTTTATTTTTTCAAGTTCATCTTTCATCTGAACCACCAGTTGCTGCATAGGAAAATAATTGGATTTGCTGCCAATAGTGTTGATTTCCCTGCCCATTTCCTGGGAGATAAATCCTAATTTTCTCCCGTTGGAATCTTCAGAGTCAAGTGTTTCTTTAAAATAATTGAGATGATTGTCCAGACGCACCTTTTCCTCGGTGATATCAAACTTTTCTATATAATACACCAGTTCCTGCTCAAACCGGTTTTCGTCTACCTTTTCTTTTAAATCGGCGACTCCTTTTGCCAAACGTTCCCTTACTCCTATAATCCTGTCTGGATCCATAGCGATAATATCAACAAGCAAATTTTCAATATTGGCGGCCCTAAATTTTAAGTCCTTTTCAAGAGCGCTTCCTTCATCATACCTGAATTTGTTTATTTCTTCCAGAGCTTCATTCACGGCATTTTCGATGTGGGCAAATTCGGTTTCGTCTATTTCTTCCCTTTCAGTTTTCAGGACATCAGGCATACGCACTGCCATTTTAAGGAGTTCGGTTTCATCGCCGTCCACGATCGCTCTTAATTGCTGGATATATTTTTTAACTACTGCAGGATTAACTGAGGCAGTGGTTTCTTCGCCGGTAACTTCAACGTGCAATGAAAAATCAACTTTTCCACGGGTAAGTGATTTGGCCAGGAGATTGCGCAAATGCAATTCCTTCTCCCGGTATTGACCCGGGATCCTCGCGTTGAGGTCCAGGCTTTTGCTGTTAAGCGATTTTATTTCTACCGTAATTTTCTTGGATGGAAGTTGCAAAAGGCTTTTTCCAAAACCGGTCATAGACTGAATCATGCTTGATTTTTATAAGGTTGCGCAAAGGTAACCAAATCTTCAGTAGAAAAAAGAATCTGTGTAAAAGTCTGTTTTTATTAAGATAATGGCAATTTATGTGTCAACTTAAAAGTCTTACATCTATTATCTATTATCTTTTTTTATAAATGATTCAATAAATTCCAAAGCCCGTTCCTCAGTGTAGGTTTGTTTTTTATTCTGAAGAAATCCAACATGCCCGCCATGATCTGGCATTTCCAGATAAAAATTTGGATTGTTTTCAGCAATTTTTACCGGGAAAGACGAAGCAGAAAGGAAACTGTCATTTTTTGCATTGATGAGCAGGGTGGGAATGCTAATATCAGGAATAAACTGGGAAGCGCTGTTTTTTGTGTAATAATCAAGTGCATTTTCAAATCCATGTGCCTTGCTGGTGTATAAATCGTCTATTGAAAACAGTGTTTTACAGGCTGAAATTTGCTGTTTTTGAAGGTTCTCCGGAAAATGCTTTTCCCTCAGATATAATTGCTGTTTTAATTTTTTGACAAAGCGTCCTGAATAGAGCCGGTTTTTGGGTTCTTCAAGTTTTTTGAGCGATCCATGCAAATCGCAGGGAGCAGAGATTGCTACCGCCGCTTTTAGTTGTGGTGGCAATTTATTTCCTTCGCCTAAATACTTCAGCAATAAATTTCCACCCAGGCTGAATCCGTTTAACGCGAGGCTGTTATATTTGTTTTTTGAGATGATATATGAAAGCACCAATTCCAGATCGGCACTGGCCCCGGCGTTGTAAGATTTGTATAACCGGTTGATCTCCCCGCTGCATCCCCTGAAATTGAGCGCCGCCACGTCCCAACCATTTTGGTTGAAATAGCTGGCGAGGCCTAAAATATAAGGGCGCTGTGCATTTCCTTCCAGGCCGTGCAAAATAATTAACATCTTTTTTGAAGTACCTGAAACAGCATAGCTCCAGTCGAGATCCATAAAATCCCCATCCTTTAATTCCAGGCGTTCCCTGGTTTGTGCCACCGGGGAAACCCTTCTGAACATGGCCGCATAAATTGTTGAAATATGATAATTTCTGAAAAGTACCGGTGGGAAATAGCTGTTTTTTAGTATTGGCATAGCATCCAAATTACACAATTTATTTGAAGCCTGTGAAATTTAAATGAACAAAAGCTAATATGCGCACATAATAAATATTTGTATTTTCGCAAAAATTTGAATTTATGTACACGAAGGAATTTGATATAAGATGGAGTGATTTAGATGCAAACCGGCATTTGGCAAATTCAGCATTTATCAATTTTATGAGTCATACCCGGATGGGGTTTTTAATGGAAAACGGATTTGGGCAAAAGGAACTGGCCATTCACAATATTGGGCCTGTGGCATTTTATGAGCACATCTATTATTTCCAGGAAGTTTTTGCGGGGAAACCGGTGAAGGTGAGCCTTCAGTTAAAAGGACTTTCTGAAGACGG
>Ga0307487_1001504_pt1 | contig 16284 bp, 17 predicted proteins | sample CBIW12metaG_FD_203665 | JGI IMG/M metagenome (GOLD analysis project Ga0307487, IMG submission 203665) | Sea-ice brine microbial communities from Beaufort Sea near Barrow, Alaska, United States - CBIW 1.2 | ecosystem: Environmental > Aquatic > Marine > Coastal | place: USA: Alaska | collected... | reverse complement strand
ACAATACCAAAAGGAGGCATACCGAAATAGGAAAAATACCCCCTGATCAAATTTATAACACTAAAAAAATAGCATCATAAGTAATAATAAATATCTTTAAACTGTCTTACAGATGGGGAGTAGTATACAATTCCTGAATTTGATCCAAACGTAATGTCAAATTTCGGCATATTAATGATATTTATTTGGGGATTAGCATACATATCTGTTTCGAAAAAATTTCACACAGTAAAATGGCTTGTTGGAATTTTTGCTGTTGAAAAATTTATTTATGGTTATGTTTGGACAAATTGGATATTAAATAATAATATTTCTGATGTCTATGATAAAGATATAAAGGCTGGAATATTTTACTCTATTTATGGAATAAATGATTGGGTCTTTTTTATCTTCTTCTTATTAGTATTTGTGCGTCTAATTAAAGCAAAAGATGATAATTAAAAACACTAAGTACAACAAAGAACTGTGGAAAAAAAACAAATGAAATTCACTTAAATTTTTGCCAAAACACTTCGATGGACGAGTTGATTCCTACCTCCCTCACTTAATTTATCTAATTTAATCATTTACAAACATAGGAGCTTTCCCCGTCATCGGGGCAAGGTGTGTCGACCCGTCCAGTACGAGACTCGTATGATGGGTGCACTCCGTTTCTATTTAGGGGCGGAGCCATCCACTCATTAACTTATACGATTCTGTGCCGGAATACTCAATTAAAGCATCTTCTGTAACTGAGGTAAGGAAACTCATAGAAGAAAACCAATAAGACTGGGAGTATTTAAATTAATACCCTTGCTATTCCCAACCCGCTGTTTGAAATCTCCCGACTTCGCTCCCTTTACAATCATCAAAATAAACTATTTTCTCCTTGAATTTTCTTCCGTTTTAGGTCAATTCAGGTTTTAATTCTTTGTAACCCATTTATTATTCTATCAACAGTTGCACAGCCTGATACCAGTAATAAAATATGGTCTTATCCGGCTGTCGTTTTAATTTATTCAAGAATACCCAATCTTCTTTTTCAATGTTAAGTTGGCTTATGTCCTGACCTTCATAATATTTAATTTCAATAGTTTTTGGTTGCAATAAAATTACATTCAAATAAGCTACTCTGGCCGAGGCTGCAAGTGCTTCCTCTATTCTAAAATTGCCAGTCATAAGAAAGGCGCTGCCAAAACTGCTTATACCACGACTCAAATCTTCAAATTTCTTTTTTGTTTCCTTGGTTGTATTGCGTTCTCTTTTGGCAATGATAGCACAGGTGTTTATTGAATCCCAAAGGACATCTGCTTCGATCAGTTTTTTATCGGTGAAATCTTTATTGGAACTTCTATAGGATAGTTCCGCTTTCGCAAAAGCGGAAAAACTAGCCTTCACAATGGACATATCTGTTATGTTTTCAAATAGTTTGCCCAAATCAAACAGTTGTTTGCAAATTTCCATTGCAAATGGAAGGCCCGCCTTGTAATAAGGAATTCCTATAGTCTCTGGTGCAAAAGCAGTAAGTTTGTCGCCACAAATAGCATTTACCGAAGGTGTTGTGATTGTGATGGGTTCATCAACAGCAAGCCAGGCTGTGTTTATTGGAGACTCTATTAGCTCTGGATAATGCGGACTGTCAAAAAGTATATCCAACAAAATTGTTCCTTGAACGTTCGGGTTATAGACCGAATCAAATTCAAAGGTATAATGTGCCTTTGGAACACCTGCTTTATAGCTTCTTCGCTCGTTTAATATATGTCTTTTAAAATGGGTGCTTGCTACTACGTCATCAAGAAGTTTCTCTAACGGCTCACGTTCAACAGTCGAAATAATATCGATGTCGATTGAAAATCGATTACCTTCTTTAAGCAAAAGTACAAGCGACGTTCCTCCTTTAAATACAAAATCAAGGCCAGCGACCTTCAATTGTTCCAGTAAGGAAAATGCGTGTACCATTTTTTCCAAAATGGTTACGTTAATGCCTTTGTGTTCTTTTTTTGCACGAAAACTGTTCAACCAATCCTTTGTGAAGCTTTTATTATCAATCATATTGGATGTCCTCTAAAAAATTTGGTATGTTGTTATTTATAAATTGTTTGATCTCTTGCTCTTTTTTACGCCGCTTTGCATAGCTGAACAGCTTGGTAAAATTGATACTATATCGCTCTATTATTTTTTCAAAAATCCTAATCATTTCAGAACCTTGATAAAAATGGAACAGGCGTTCATCTGCAAATAGGTCCACCATTATTTTTTCAAGAGTAGCAATAGGGACAGATGTTCTTTTATCTTTTACCATACTTGTTGGGGCTCTTGTGACAAGACGTTGAATGACTACTGGTACTGTGCTTTCTGAAATGTAGAACTCGATTTCCTTGTCATCAGGATTCAAGAAAAAATCCATCCGCATATTATCATTGAGATAATAGTAAATTGAGCCTACAAATTCCTTTTCTACTTCCACTACTATCATCTGATTGGATGTCTGATGTTGCGTAAACTCATTGAGCCATTGGGTTTCCCAGATGCAGTATTTTACTTCTACAAATTGCTCGTTGGTTTTACGAGCAATTTTGAGCACGTTTTCCGATAGAACGGGCTTATACTTAGGTTTATAAGAAACAGCATATAGGCCACGACCAATCGTTTTAATGATATCCTTTTTTTTCAGGTCATAAATGCGCCAGTTAAATGTGCTTTCTTTTAGTTCTGGTTCAAGGTGAAGATAGAAATCGTACAATTCGTTCCTATCAAAAGAACTGCGTTCCTTAAATGCTGCTATAAGCTTATTTTCTGTGATTTTTGGCATAACTACTATATCAAAACTTTGCCAAAAATACAAAAAAGTGGCGAATATTTGAAATCTAATTATTGCCACTATTCTATAAAAGTGGTAAATATTTGATTTAAGCCATAATTCTTGTTAGTAAATAAAATATATTGATGCTGCTTATACTTTGAAATAGGGTATCAAGCGGACTTAACTTTAAAGAAAGAGATTGGAAATAGTGCAGTTCTATGTTTTTCAGCAGGTTTGCGCTAAGTCAACAAAAGCTCATTTGCCTCATCTATGATTCCGCTGTCAAGTTCCTTTAGATAAGCTTTTGTAGTTGTTATATCTTGATGACCCATTGATTCACTTATTACATCGGTAGGAACACCTTTTTGTTTTAGACAATTAGCAAAACTATGTCTGGCAACATAGCTACTTACAATTTTATCAATATTACAAATTGATGCAATTACCTTCAAATCCTTATTGAATTTTTTTAATGCCTTGGATTTTCTGTTTTCTAACTGGTTCGGATTTAGATCATTCCGCAAAAGAATCGGGAATACGTATTTAGTGCCTCTGGAATTAGCTTGGTAATAGTCAAAAATTTCTCTAACGGGAGGAAGAATTTTTACAATAAAATTGCCTTTTGTTTTAGACCTGGTATAATAGATTCTATCATCTTTAATATCATTCCATTCCAACTTCATTATATCTGCAAAATTCATGCCTCTGGAATAAAAACTAAAAACGAAATAATTCCGACTATGGAGTAGTTGGGGATAATTTGCTATGTCCATATTTACAATGGAATTCATTTGTTCAATACTTAAAGCCTTTTTCAATCCTTTTCCTTTTAATTTTGATAATTTATATATTCGAAATGGATAAAAATCTGCCTTCACAATATTTCTGTCAATAGCCCTATTATAAAGAGCCCGGATAGCACGCATTCGTACCCCTATTCCTCCATCATGTCCTCCCCTTGATCTTAAAAAAACTTCATACTTTTCTAGGAAACTTGGGGTGACTTCTTTAAAAGTTAACCGGTTAGACTTTGTAAAATTTTTCAAAGAATTACTTGAGTCACGGTTAGCCCTCGCATTTCCGGTCCTACCAGCGGAATTCATTTCGTCAACAATCTCTTTCCAAAATAAAAAGACGTTACTCTGAATCGGATTGGATTCTACCCTGAATCTTTTTTCAAAATCTTCCAATAGGAAGTCTTCTTTTTCCAATTCTAGTTCTGTAAGAATTTTTAATGCTCGATCCTGAAATTTAAGAAGCAACCTATTATTTTGAAGGTAGTTTGAATTTGCTTTTGTGAATTTTCCGGAAAGCGAATTCCATTCCTTTTCGGAGGCATTAAAAAGAGTCTTAAAATATTTGGATTTTCTATCTTTGGTAACCCTTAAACAAACAGGGTAAAGATTACTAGAAAGTCGCTTTTTCCGGAGGACAATTTTGACATTAATCATAGCTTTTCGAATAGCGGGTACAACATAGGTACAACATTTTGGCATTTAGATGCCATTTAAACATACCCAAATATAAACTAAAATTTTGTAACGTATTGATAATCAGGTAAAAAGAAACTATATGTTACTTAATGAAAATTGATTTTCCGCTTCTGTTAATCAGAGCCCCGATCCATATCGGGTTGGTTCGAGCCCATCCCGATATGGATCGGGAGGAGGAGCAAAAAGTCTGAAAGTAATGTCAGGCTTTTTTGTTTTGCGGTTTTTTATTTTATCCAACATCCTATCCAACATCCTTGTAATTAGATGAATTTTTGAATAATAATTGCAATTAAGGCAGTACTACAAGTTTTAAATATTTTAAACATTGCTTTGGGCCATTTGTATATAACTATTACAATTAAAATTATCAATGCCAAATAAACTATTTGGTCATTAGCATAAAGTTTTATAACAATTTCGTTTTTAGTTTCCATAAAACCAGGGTTTTTAATTTCTTCAAATCTATACCCTGTGGTTCATTGACAAAAGGACAAACAAAAAACACCTGTAAGCCCCTATAAACGCTCCTTTTAAGCCAACTATGTTGTTTTGAAGTGAAAAATTCACTAAAGCTTAATAATTGATTTATAGGCTGTTATCACTGATGTCTAAGAAAAAAACAGGACACATGTTCGCTAAATTTTACGGACAATTTTCCCGAAACTCTTTTTTGTCCCTTTTTTGCAACATAATTGTGTTGAACTTCAGTCAGGGGATTCAGGGTTGAACTGAACCGAGCTTTAATCCCTATTAAATGAATGTCAAGCTTTTTATTGAAAAATATATCAATGAAATTAATGGCGTAGAATCACATATTTTTATTTCATTAATTTAGTATTTTAAATAAAATATTAAATTAATGAAAACACGGTTTAAAAATATCCAATTCGAAGCGGTAATAGGCGATATCGCTAACCAGCCGGATGTAGATGCCGTGGTAAACGCGGCCAATGCGCAACTTCAAACTGGAGGTGGGGTTGCCGGAGCCATTCATCGTGCCGCAGGACCGGAGTTGTATAATGAATGCAGGAACCTGGCCCCAATTAAAACCGGTGAAGCAGTAATTACCAAAGCTTATAATTTGCCGAATGATCATGTCATTCATTGCCTGGGACCTGTTTACGGGAAGGACGCCCCGGAAGAAAAACTCTTGGCAAACTGCTATAAAAACGCATTGAGACTTGCCGAAAAGCATCAGATTAAATCCATTGCGTTTCCTTCATTATCCACGGGAGCTTTTGGTTATCCCATTGAAGAAGCGGTAAATGTCACTTTTAACGCTATTTTGGCGGAATTGCAGGGGCTTAAACACTTGCAAAGGATTAAATTTGTCCTGTTTAGTGAGCAGGATCTAAAGCGCTATCTAAAAAAGATTGAAGATTTAAAGTAAGCTCATCCAATCAATTTCAATTTTCTATGATCGATTTTTCAGCAACTTATACAGACCAATACCAACTTGCCATGGCGCAGGTTTATTTTGAAAATGGGCAAAAGGACCATACCGCCGTTTTCGATTATTACTTCAGAAAACTTCCCTTTGACGGCGGCTACGCTATTTTTGCCGGCCTGGAAAATATTTTGGAGATCCTTGAAAATTTCAGGTTTAATAAGGAAGATTTGGAATATTTGAAAAACCAGGGTTTTCCAAATGGCTTTTTGGATTATTTAAAGGATTTTAAATTCCGCGGATCGATTTATTCCACTAAAGAAGGAAATCTGTTATTTCCGGATTCTCCTGTTTTACAGGTGGAAGCAAATATAATAGAGGCGCAAATAGTTGAAACCATTCTGCTTAATATGCTCAATTTTCAAACCCTGATCGCTACCAAGGCAAGCCGGATGAGGTTGGTGGCGGGAAACAGGAAATTGCTTGATTTCGGACTGCGCCGGGCTCACGGGCCGGGAGGATATTATGCCAGCCGCGCTGCTGTATTAGGTGGTTTTAACGGGACAAGTAACGTAGTTGCGGGAAAGGATTTTGACATTCCGGTTGCCGGGACCATGGCACATTCATTTATTCAAAGTTACGACGATGAAATAACGGCTTTTCGGGCATTTGCCAACGGGAGGCCAAAGGATTGCGTCTTTTTGGTAGATACTTATAATACTTTACTTAGCGGACTTCCAAATGCTATTAAGGTTGGGAAGGAAATGGAAGAAAAAGGCCAAAGACTTGCCGGAATCAGGCTGGATAGCGGGGATTTGGCATATTTGGCCAAAGAAAGCCGGAAAATGCTGGATTACGCGGGTTTAAATTATGTAAAGATTGCAGCTTCCAATCAGTTGGACGAATATGTAATCAAGAGTTTATTGGAGCAACAGGCACCTATAGATGTATTTGGCGTTGGCACCAATCTGGTGACAGGTAATCCCGATGCAGCATTGGATGGAGTTTACAAATTGTCTGTTTCCAACGGCAAACCAAGGCTCAAAATCTCCGAAAGTATATCCAAAGTGACGATCCCTCATAAAAAGCAGGTGTACAGGTTGAAAAATTCGGCAGGAGAGCTTGTTGGGGCAGATGCAATTACAATGCGTAACGAAACGGAGGTAGACAGGATATACGATCCACAGGAGCCCTTAAAATCCCTGGTCATAGAAAATTTCATTATGGAGCCGCTGCTTCATCCGGTAATGGAAAACGGAAAAAGGATCGGGGAGAAACGCAGCCTGGAAGAAATTGCCCAATATGCCGTAAAATGCCTGGAAAGCCTTCCGCTCGAATATAAGCGCTTTCGCAATCCGCATATTTATAAGGTGGGGATCAGCAGCAAATTAAAAGCAGAGAGGGAAAAATTATTACAAAAATATAAAGGCCGATCATGAAAACCCTTGTTATAATTGATGTGCAAAACGATTTTATCCCGGGTGGCTCTTTGGCAGTTCCGGAAGGAGACCAAATAGTTGCATTGATAAATAAACTTCAGGAAGAATTTGACCTGGTAATTGCAACCCAGGACTGGCATCCCCGGGATCATTCCAGTTTTGCCGCGAATCACCCCGGAAAAAATGAATTCGAAAAAATTGAGCTTCACGGACAGGAACAGGTTTTATGGCCGGTACATTGTGTTCAAAACAGTGATGGAGCCATGTTTCATCCCGAATTGAAGTCCGCAAAGATCGAAACTATTTTCAGAAAAGGAACAGCCAAGGAAATAGACAGTTACAGCGGATTTTATGATAACGCGCATTTAAAATCTACCGGACTCGCCGGGTATTTAAAAGAAAAAGGAGCTGATGAATTATATTTTTGTGGCCTTGCAGCTGAATATTGCGTGTATTTTTCGGTAATCGATGCACTAAAAGAAGGGTTTTTAGCAACATTAATAGAAGATGCCACCCGGCCGCTGGATGTTGAGAATTTTCAGCAGGCAAAGGAAAATATTTTGGAGGCTGGCGGAAAAATAATTAAAAGCAGGGAGTTGATCTCAAGTATTAAAAAATTCCTTTAAAGGCTGAAATCAATTTATCCACTTCTTCTTCGGTATTATAATGAACTAAACTCACGCGCACCACGCCGCCATATTTTTCCAGGTCCAGATCGTGAATGAGCTTTCTGGCATAAAAATCCCCAAAGCGTATCCCGATATCAGCCTTGTCAATTTCCTTTACAATTTCAGGGCTTTTCAAATTTTGGTGTACAAATGAAATTGTGGGAACCCTTTTCGCGGCATCGGCGGTTCTGTTTCCTATAATCCTGATTTCTTTAACTGAATTGAGGTACTTCAGCAATTTTTCGGCAAGTTTTTCTTCATAATCGGCGATCAGCTCAAAACCCTTCTTAAATTTTTCTTCATCTGAAATATTGCCATCCTTATTTTCAGTAAAATGATGATCATATAATTCAGCAAAATATTCAGGAATGCCACGAAGGCCATAGGTGAGTTCAAAATTGAAGTTTCCGGGCTGAAATTTATAAGGCACATCTTCCGGCTTAAAAAAATTGTGGTTGATACCTTTCATCCCTATCAGCAAAGGCAATTTCCCGTACATAACCGCCAGATGAGGGCCATAGACCTTATACCAGCTAAATACATAAAAATCCACGTCCAGTTCCTGCACATCCACTTTCCTGTGCGGGGCATAAGCAACGCCATCAACACATATCAAGGCGCCGGCCTGGTGTACAATTTCGGCAATTTTCCTGATAGGATTGATGCTGCCCAAAATATTTGAACATTGGGTTACCGCTACCAGCCTGGTTTTATTGGAAAGCAATTTATGGAGTTGTTCCGTTTCAAGTTGAAAAGTTTCCGGATTTACTTCCCAAACCCTTATTTTGATGCCTTTTTCCTGTAGATCGGTCCAGCAGGAAACATTCGCCTCATGATCCGTATTGGTAATAATCACTTCATCTCCCGCTTTCCAGTTATCGCTGATGCATAGACTTAAAATACGCAATAACATAGTTGAGGAAGACCCTATAACAACTTCCTGTTCTCCCGGCGAATTTATGAATTTCGCGACCTGTCCGGTGGCGTGTTTCAGTTTTTCGCCTGCAATTGCCGAAATTTTATACGAAGCTCCCAATTGCACATTGAAGTTTGTGTAGTAATCGCCGATATAATTGATAGTGCGACCTAAAATTTGAGATCCTCCGGCATTATCCATAAAAACAAATTCGTTTTTAAGCGAGGGAAACTGATTTCGTACAAAGGAGATATCCATTAGATTTCTTTTAAACATTATATGCAAGGTATGTAAATTTCAGCTTCTAAAGCAGGGAAAGGAATGACGCACAATACCCCAAAATTGCTTCATTCCCTGGTAGAACTTCAACCAAAGACTCTTGCAACTATGCACGGTTCTTCATTTCATGGAGACTGTAGTAAAGCATTAACAGACTTCAATTTAGTGATGAAAGAATTATGGGGTAAAGAATAAAACAAGGAGGATCTCGCTTATTCCCTTTGTTCAAAAGAAATGATTTTGCACTTCTTGTGTTGGATCACAAGGCTTATTGAATTGAATGTTAAATTCCCGACGAATAAATTGAATTGGAAAATAATATTCTCATTTAGAAATCTGCCGGCATTATTTGGTCAAGGTCGCTTTTTGCTTCAAACTATTGGCAGCTCTTGTATAACCTCCATCGTCGCCATCTACAAAATGAATATGTTCGTTTGTGCCCATATCCCTTACGTAACAAGACATTACACTTTCCTGGCTCACATGCAAACCGTATTTGATTTTATTGGATCTTTCCAGATCATCCAAAAAGGAAATAAGGGAAATCCGTTGCCCTGAAGTTCCTATTATTACAGTATTAATCCGGCCGTCAATGGTAAGTGTGTCAGTGAGTTCCACTAATTTCTGAAGGTATATTTTTCCAGCTTTACTGTTTTTCAAATAGAATTTTCCGAAATTTGCTTTCACTAAATTTTTCAGTAAATAAAACCCATCAAACCTTCCCAGTTTCGCACGCATTTCAGAATTGATTTTCTGAAAACTTGCTTTTAGTCGTAAACGTTTTACCGTGATAGGTTTTCTTCGTTTTGCTGAGCCGTAAATTTCATCGATAGCTTTTAAAACCTCAGAAAATATTTTTGAAGGATCCTGATCTCCGCATCCTGTAACTATTAAACTCACTACTTCCTGGGTTTCTTCCGGAGGCTTGATTTTATCCCATTTGCATTGCATTCCCTTCAGGTTTAATGGAGATTCATCCTTTTGGAAATTTCCTTTTTTGAGGGGATCTTCATTTTTAATAAGGTTTTCGGCATATTGTAATCCGTTGCCCAGAATAACCGGGATATTAAAAATATCGTTAATTTGAGCTTTGGCAATTATAAGTTCGATCTTCTCTCTATAGATTTCTGCTACAGATATATGCCCGATCTTTAATTCAAATCCAAAATTTTCAAGTGTATTTTTTCGATGCTTTTCCAAAGCCGACATGGCGCTTTCAAGATATTTGGAAGGCACAAGGATAGTGGCACCATCGCCCCCGAAAAAAAAGGGAACCTTTATCTTTTCAGGATAGACAATATTCAAAACGGCAATAATACTTCCCGTGGCCACTAAATTCACCTCGTTATGCTTTCCTTTTTTAATGGCTTGGGTGGAATTTTTAATATCGGAAATCAGTACGTGCCAATCTTCAGGAACTTCAGAAAACAATGATTTATCGGCAACCAGATCACTGATAGAAATTGTATTTACGGGTAATTCAGAATAAAAGTGTGGATTATTGGAGGCAATCATTTTTTAATTGTTAGTCGGATTTTTTATTAAAAATACCCGGGCTATCTAATTTATGTGTTAAAAGATTTTATTCTAAATCTTTAGGTTTTGAGATCTGCCCCTACAGGAACAGTACAGTCATGCCCGTATTGACCGTGAGGCGGATTTTTTACCGGAACAGGTTTGTTTGCCCAAACCGGTGAAACATCAGAAGAAATCGTTGGCTTGTTTTGTTGAACTGTATTTGTGGAAGCTGCCTGATCAAGGGGAGCTCCTACAGGAATATCACAACGATGTCCCTGTACCCCGTGAACGGGGTTCAGGGCCGCGGTGGTTTTTGTGTTTTCCTGGATCTCAACTTTCGAATTTGCAGGAGCCGCATCTTTTTTTTCCTCCTTACAGGAAATCGTTACTCCCAATATCCCTACAATTATTGCAAAACCTATATTTTTAATTTTCATGATCTTCTGGGTTTATAATTAAATTGAAATGAGCAATATAAAAAATAGTTGATCAATCCACAATTTGTTTTAATTCTGTTTCCGAAACATTTAATAATCCGGAAGCAGGTAACCGCAAGGTCATAGTACGCCAGTTTACATCTGCTTCAAAAATGGATTTAAAAACGGGGATTGCTTCTTCAAGTCTTTGGCTGTTTGCCAGGGCTACAGCTTTCCAGAATCTCATTTCCAGATTTTCGGGAAACAATTCCTCTGCTTTGCCATATTGTTTCAGGGCCTCATCCACATTTTCCTCCTCCATGGCCAGATCGCCGCGGTTCATAAATTCATAGGCCCTCGCTACTTTTAGAAGACGTTCCAATTCTTTCAAAGGATCGTCGCTATCGTCTACTCGTAAATCGATTTTCTTGTCTTCCCAGGAATTTTCAACTTTATCCGGCCCTACCACAATTAAGGCCGCCGATTGTTTCCCACGAATATCCCCGCCAGCTGCCTGTGCTGCCTGTAAAACTTTCACGACCCTTTCTGCCAGCGGGAGATTTGCGTATTCCTTAAATGCTTTGGCCATCTCGGGAACCACATTGTCGTTTAACATCATATTGGCCTGAACTGAAAAGTTGTTTCCAACGTGTTCTAAAGCCGATTCCACGCATTTTTCACCCGTAAATGCCGAAGCTTTGCCCGTGGCATCCAAAAAAGCCACCTGGCGGAAATCTTTCCCTTCATCTTTAGCGACCAGCTCTTTCAATGCCGAAACCGAAGACTTTCCTTTTTCCATCAATTCAAGCCCTTTTGGTCCATAAGCAGGATTCACAAAGGATTGGGTAGCGACCACCCCAACGCCCGATTTTCCCCAGGGAACCAAAACACCTACAGAAAACCAATGACTTTGAACACCAACGGCCATTTCCCCGGTGATGGAATCCCGGGCAACTATAGAAAAAGTATGGGCAAAAGGATCTTTCATAACAGGATTGTTTTGGGCATTTGCAGCGCCTAATATAAGGAAGCACAACAATGTAGCGAATAAATAGGAAGACTTCATAACGGGTTTAATTTTTATTAAAAATAGGAAATTTCTTTTTAATTTTTAAAGCACCTTCCATACTAATTGGACATTTGCTTATAAAATTCCTGAGTTTCGCGCCTAAACACCAGTGATTTTATAATATCTTCAAATGGATAAATTAGTGGTTTTTATAAATTAATTTCCAGGTTCGATAGCTATTGAGATCTATACTTACAGACCCTGTTTTTTGTGCCAGTTTTAAAAACCAGCTATTTTTTTAAAAAAAACAGACTCGAAATGTTGTAACTACTCAGAAGTTTATAAATTTGCACTCATTAAAAATAATGGCCTCGTAGTTCAACGGATAGAATAGAAGTTTCCTAAACTTTAGATCCAAGTTCGATTCTTGGCGAGGTCACTAAATTCATTTTGAAGCATATAAAAAACCCATTAAAATCAATTAATGGGTTTTATTTTTTTAAGACGAAAAATCCTTAGCAACAGGGATCAATCCATCAGGAATTACTGTTTTGTGAATACCATTTCCTCGCCTTCACTGTTCATAGTTAATTTATTTCCGGAAATTGAATAAGTTCCAACATCACTGTTGATAGTTAATTTATTTCCATCAGTGCTCCAGGTAAAAGCATCAGTTTCAGTTTTCGTATCTCCGTCAAAGGTAGATACACTATCAATGGTCCCGGAATTATTGGCGTTGAAGGTAATTGTTATGTTATACTCAATACCTTCCTGTATATTTGTCGTTTCCCAGCTGCCTACCAAGGCACTGGAATCGCTACTGCTATCATCCTTACTACAAGATACAGATAACATAACAGCAAAAAACATAACGAATAAATACTTGATGTCCTTCATTTTATTTGAATTTAATAAATTAAATATTTCCCTACTCATATGGCTTTTCGAGAACGGCCTGTTTGGATTATAGTTTCTACTCTATTGGTTATTAATGCTTGTAAACTTATGTTAAATATTTAATATATTGTGTTTTAATCTCCCATTTCGCCCTAGAATGGGATGTAGATTAGCTTATAGGTTCACACAACAGAAATAACTACGCTTTCCCCATAAATCCTTGCCTTAGAAGGAAGGAATTCCCTTTCACTAAAAGTGTGGCCTTCAAGGTTTTTAACAAGACTTGTGCTTTTAGGGCTCCTGAAGCCATTCTGCTGTTAGAATTGGAGGAAGCGGGTAGGAAAGGATCCTGATTTTGCGGAGACTGCTTTTTACTGGTGGAATTAAACGGCCCGGCTTTGATCGCGCAAAGCTTTCTGTGAATTCAAAATAAGCGGTAGTAAAGCATTAAAAAATGGCAGCAGCATTTGTGATTCTTATCGATAAGGAATTGGGAGAAGAGGAAATCTATCAAATTTTTCAAAAACGATAAAGAAGACAAAAACATGCGTTTATCCCGTAACAATTTGGGATAAAAGACTAAATTGCTATTTATATAACACGTTCAAAGCAATAACCTCAACTAAACACACTTGGAAAAGGCGTGTGTTTGTTCGGCACGTGTTGCGAAACTCATTTCATTCCGTTTGCGGTGCAACACTCGATTCCTTTGAACCCATTGAGATTATTCAATTTAAAAAGCCCTTGCAGCTACGCTGACTTAGATTAAAATTTAAATATCAAAATTCTGTCCTATACGCTCAATATTGGTTGTGTCCATTTCATAAAAAGGCATCCTATTGAAAACATATCCATCTTTCCATTCAGTTGTATAAACCATTTCACCAGCGATTCCTGATGCTTGAATATTAAATTTTCCAACTAATCCATTATCTAGGTTTTTGTAATAATCATTATCAAACATTTCTTTTTGATGAATGTCATTAAATCCTAATCTTCTACGTTTCATTATTTCTCCTTCAATTGCAACTAAAGCAAGTGTGGTTTGGGAATCTTCGAGTTCTTAAGTACTTGAAACTAATCTTTCAGCTAATACTTTTTTGATAAATTCTAAATCACTTTTAAGCATAATTTAATTATTTAATATTTGTTTACTGTTATTCTCAATACTTCCTTTTCGGTTAATGCTATGAACGCAGATTATGTCTTTATTGCCTACGGCAGGGCTTGTTTAAATTGTTTATTACCTTAGGGTTCCCGAAAGCCGGTTTGCAACCTATTTTCTACACTCACGGCAACAAAGCATAATCTCAATGGGTTGCCAAAAATACTCAAGGAATGTTCTTCATAGCAACTTTCACTTAATCAGGCATTCCTTTTTTTACAATTTCACCCCAAAATTTGATTGGATTTAATAAAAGAAGAATACTAAAAATGAGTTTAATGACTGATGAGCAATATTCTTGGCAAAAATTCTATGGAGAAATTATTCTTTACTTTTGAATCTGACAAAAAAAGAGCTTCTAATTCATGAGTACTACACAACCAACCAAGAATACAGAAAAAAATATATGGTATACATTTATCAGTAGTTCTGCATGGCGTTGGTTTGAGAAATTAATTGTATTTACGATTTTCTCTTTAGTGGTAAATCATTTAGCAACGCGTGATAGTTTTCCAGGTAGTGAATCGTATAGATTTCCAATAGAAGGTTTTCTGGGGTCTATTGCTTTATGTATTCTCATTGGCATCATTGCTGATCTTAATTTTAAATTTTATAAGAGAAAGCATTTCTCTAAAAAGGTAGAGATTGTAACTATCGGGTGGTTTATGGCTTCTACTCTAGGATATATTACAATCATGTATATTCCTGTAAATTTTATCTTAAGTATAGTTGCAGGTGGTCAGATAGAGTTCTATTATTTATTAATTGGTTTGCTAATTACATTATTATTGAGTTTTATTCTTATAGGTTTATTGTATGCACAAGACACATATAATTTATATAAGTTATCCATAAAAGATGCTGAAATTACTATTGAAAGCGGCGCGAAAATGACAAAGCTTACCTATGAAGATATTGCGTGCTTTTACAGCGAAAACAAAATTGTGTATACAGTTCAAAATGATGGCACAACAATTAACACCGATTTTACATTAAATGAACTCGAAGAAAAAATAAACGATCAATTGTTTTTTAGAGCCAATCGGCAAATTATCATTCACAAAGATACTGTAGACCAAATTGAAAAGATTGAAAATGGTAAGTTGCGTATTCGGTTAAAAGCTTCCATTGAAAACCATACGATTGCTGAAATCAATATCAGTCGTTACAAACGAAAAGCATTTATGAATTGGTTTCAATAAAAGATGCCAAAAACTACCGACTATTAAGTTATAAATTAACGACCATTCAGTAAAACCATAAAAATTTAGAGGGATTTTCAGAGATTTTGTTCATTATTTCGCTTAGAATTTAAAATCAAAAAACAATGAACAAAATTACCTTACGACAAACATTAATTCCATTAATTACCATTGTAGTCATCTGCTTTTTATGGTTTGGACCAATCCGTTTAAGTTATATAAAAAACATCATTGTTTCTATATTAATCATTATAGCGAATTATATAGAATACAAAGGAAAACCATTTTCAGCACTTGGATTTCAACGTGAAAAATTCACACTCAAAAACATCTTAGTACTTGCTCCATTAGTCGCACTAGGACTCTTTATTTTTTATGTCTTTGTATTGGTTCCTGGAATTACAAAACTCACAGGAGTTCCTATAGATTACTCAAGTTTTGATGAATTAAAAGGAAATCTTCCAGCCTGTTTAATTGCTTTATTATTAGTGTGGGCTACTGCGGGATTTGGAGAAGAAATTATCTTTCGTGGTTATTTTATGCGACAATTTGTAAAGTTCTTTGGAGAAAGCAAAATCAGTATTGTGCTTAATATTGTCCTACTTGCTTGTTTTTTTGGCTTTATGCATAGTTATCAAGGAATTACAGGGCAACTTGTTACAGGGTCTGTCGGGGCACTCTTAGCCTTGATTTTCTACTTGCGTAAATACGATTTGTGGTTTATTATTGCTGTACACGGTTTTTTTGACACCATTGCTTTAATTTGTATTTACTTTGGTTTGGCGTAACGATACCAAGTAATAACATTCACACCTTGAATTTACCCAATAAAATGTGCCTTTTTACACTATATTTTGTTATAAAAATAAAACAGAACTATGAATATGCTTGAGGGGTTTTTAAGATTTAGACGAAATTGCTGCGCTGAATCTAACTCCAAAAAAATAATTGAGATATATTACAGTTGGTGTGTTTCGTACTTTAGGCAACAAAGAACTGAGCTAACTTCCAAGTAAATTATCCCATTTTTGACACAAATCTTTCATCATAGGGAAGTCCGGATTTTGCGATAGCAAATGCTTGTTTTAGTAATTTGTTGCAAACAGCAATTAA
>Ga0307487_1001500_pt1 | contig 16311 bp, 16 predicted proteins | sample CBIW12metaG_FD_203665 | JGI IMG/M metagenome (GOLD analysis project Ga0307487, IMG submission 203665) | Sea-ice brine microbial communities from Beaufort Sea near Barrow, Alaska, United States - CBIW 1.2 | ecosystem: Environmental > Aquatic > Marine > Coastal | place: USA: Alaska | collected... | reverse complement strand
GTTCATCGTGACCGCAGGGAAGATATTCCGGGTATTGAAGAAGCTTTTGAGGAGATCAGGGAATCTAATGTGCGATTGGAAAGTTTCAATGTGGATGCTATCCAAAAGGAAAAAAGAGAGGATCTGATTAGTGAGATCACTCAAATATTAGGTGTTACCGGTAAAATACGGACGTTGGTGCACAGTATCGCCAAAGGAAATTTAAAACCTATGACCGGCGATGGAGCGATCCTGGAAAATATCGATTTTCAACTCACCATAGATGCCATGGCCCTAAGTTTATACGACTGGACCCAGGCTGTTTTCAAAGCACGCCTGTTTACCAAAGACGCGAGAATAGTTTCATTTACCAGTGAGGGCAACCAAAAAGCATGGAAAAATTATGCAGCCGTTTCTGCGGCCAAAGTAGTTCTTGAAGCCCTTACCAGGTCTATGGCACTGGAATTTGCGCCTTACGGGATCCGTGCCAACTGTATTCAGGCCGGAGTGACCGTGACCAGATCTTTTCAAATGATCCCGGATAACGAAACTTTGAGGATCCACGCTTTAAAACACAGTCCGTTTAAACGGCTTACCGTTCCAAATGATGTGGCCAACGTGGTATACTTACTAAGTAAAGACGAAGCGAGTTGGATCACGGGAACCATTATTCCGGTGAATGGCGGGGAACATTTAAAATAATTCAACAATAAAATTTCATAACGCCCTTGAATTTTAATCCGATTATTTCCCAATTGCCCTATTCTCAACCTTTTTTATTTGTAGATGAAATCCTGCAAATTGATGAAAACGGGGTAACAGGCACGTACCGGTTTCCCAAAGATTCCTTTTTTTATAAAGGACATTTTAAAGATTATCCGGTAACTCCCGGAGTGATCCTTACAGAATGTATGGCGCAAATAGGAGTGGTTTGCCTTGGAATATTCCTGATTTCTGCTGAAGAAAATAAAAAAACGAAAATAGGTTTGAGTTCTACTGAAGTAGATTTCTATAAACCTGTATTTCCCGGGGAAACGGTGAAGGTGCTTTCAACTAAAATCTATTTCAGGTTTAATAAACTAAAATGTAAAGTTGAAATGTTTGATGCTGAAGAAAATTTGATTTGCAGGGGAACTATTGCCGGGATGCTAAAAACTGAAGTTTAATATCCAAAAGGAATAGCTGCTAATGCACTAATAATTTTTGGTTAAAATGCTAAATGGTGTTTTTTATTTTTGAAAATAAAACGAGGAATACTTGTTGTTTTTGGAGATTCTACTAAAAAGAAAAAGTATTCCTGTTCCCTATCATTACTTGATCACAATTGCAATTAGAGTATTGAAAATGGATTTTAAATTAATAATTCAGTAAAAATATTTTTTAAATGAAAAAACGCGTGGTAATTACGGGACTTGGCGTTGCTGCTCCAAACGCAGTGGGTTTGAAAAATTTTGAAACTGCGATCAGGGATGGAAAAAGCGGGATCAGGTTTCATCAGGAACTGGAAGATCTAAAATTTGGTTGCCAGATAGGAGGGAAGCCCGAAATATCACAGGGAAAATTAGAAGAATATTTTACGCCTTTGCAATTGCGAGGATTAAACAGCAGCGGAATTATTTATGGAGTAATTTCAGGAACCGATGCCTGGAAAGATGCGGGATTAACCATTAATTCCGGTGATGCCCCGGATTGGGACACGGGAATTATTTTTGGGACCGGAATATTAGGGGTCGACAAGTTTAGGGAAGCCATCCATTTAATTGATGCCGGAAATACCAGGCGTTTGGGCAGTACCAGTGTGATACAGACCATGGCCAGTGGGATAAGCGCTTATTTAGGCGGGATCCTGGGTTGTGGAAATCAGGTGACTACCAATTCATCTGCCTGTACCACCGGCACAGAAGCACTTTTAATGGGTTTTGAACGAATCCAGTCCGGGAAAGCAAAACGCATGTTGGTGGGAAGTTGCAGTGATCACGGACCTTATATTTGGGGCGGATTTGACGCGATGCGGATCTTGCCCACTAACTATAACCAAGATCCCGAAAAGGCATCCAGACCAATGAGTGCCACAGCAGCCGGGTTTGTTCCCGGAAGTGGGGCAGGAGCATTGGTGCTGGAAGAATTAGAATCGGCAAAAGCGAGGGGCGCCTCAATTTATGCAGAAGTTTTGGGTGGCGAGGTGAACAGCGGAGGCCAACGAGGTGGTGGAAGCATGACAGCGGTCAACAGCGAGGCCGTAATTCGTTGTATTGAAGGCGCGATCGTAAATTCAGGAATATCGGCAAAGGAGATAGATGTGATAAATGGCCACTTGACAGCGACAAACAGGGATGGAGCGGAAATTGAGAATTGGGTTTCGGCATTGAATTTAAAGAAAGGTAATTTTCCTTATATCAATTCTTTAAAAGGGATGACAGGTCATTGTTTGAGTGCTTCCGGCAGTATAGAATGCGTGGCCAGTGTGCTTCAACTTAAAAAAGGATTTGTATTCGGGAATGTCAACTGTGAAGATATTAATCCTGAAATAATGAGATTGATCGCTTCTGAAAAAATTCCGCAAAAAACCATTGAAAAACCTTTCGAAATTATCGCGAAAGCCAGTTTCGGGTTTGGAGATGTGAATGCGGTGGTTGTTTTTAAAGGAGTGAAGGAGTGAAGGAGTGACGCAGTGATGGAGTGAAGGAGTGATGAAGTGACGCAGTGGAAAAAAATTTCCCGCAAATTTTGCAGATTTACGCAGACGAAAACTAAATTGGAGGTTAATTATCAGACGAAAGAATAAAGATAAGAGATAATAGACTATTAACTTGATACATCAATTGTTATAAAATTTTATTTGCCAGTATATTGCCGTCACTTTAATATGTTAGTTAAAAATGAAAAATTATAATGGAATTTGGTAACTTTTTAAAAAATTCAACAGCATCACAACATCACAACATAACATCATCACAGCATCACAGCATCACAGCATCACAACGTCACTTTTAAAACAAAACTATGACCGATAAAGAACTGCTTGAAAAATTAAAAAATATTGTAACTCCATATGTTCAGGATAAAGAAGGGCTGGAAAATTTTGATGAGGATACCGACTTTTTAAATGATTTAAAGATCAATTCGGCTAATTTGGTCGATGTGATCCTGGATGTGGAAGATGAATTTGACATAGAAATTGACAACGATTCCATGAACGATATGCTCAGCGTGCTGGATGCAAAAAATATCATTCAGTTTAAATTGGCAGGGAAATGATAGGCAATGATATTGTCGATTTTAAGAGGGCAGCTTTGCAAAGCAATTGGCAGCGCAGGGGTTTTTTGGAGAAACTATTTTCAGAAAACGAGCAAAGCCTGATTTTAAACTCTGAATTTCCGGAACGCAGGCTTTGGTTATTATGGGCGATGAAGGAAGCCACTTATAAAGCCCATCAGCGGCGGTTTAAATCGCCCAGAAGTTTTAATCCGAAACAGTTTAACTGTGAAATTATCGCCGGGGATACTACTTCGGTTTTTGGGAAAATTCAAATTCGGGATTTCAGTTATTACACGCACACATTCATTGGGGAAGATTATCTTCATTGCACAGCTTCCCAATTTCAGCAAAAAAAAACAGTGCAAAAGATCTTGTCACATTCATCAGAAATAAAACAGGAATTGATCCAGGCTGTTTCAGAATTAAAAAAACTTCCGCAGGCAAAAATCAGATTTGAAAAAGACTGCAATTTTATCCCGTTTTTGATGTGTGATAACGGTAAAATAAATTGTGATTTTTCGATTTCACATCACGGGATTTTTTCGGCATTTGTACTCTCATTAACATAATGAACTCATCTTAATTTATTCTTTTGGCTAAAAATTTTACAATTTGCGCCCTAATTTCGTCCTTTTTTAGTCCCGTAACTAAGTCTATGCAGTTGGAAAAAGTCTTTATTAGGGCACTAAAACCGTCCCGAGCGGTCGGGATTCGGCTCCAAACAAAAAGTTTAGACAAATTCAGTCCTAAAAGCCCGTTAAAAACATAGAAACGCTTTGTCAAATTCCCTTCAAATTGTAACTTGATTTCATAAACCAAAACCTATTTGTATATGAAAATTGTAGATAAATTAGATAAATTAGAGGAGTTGGACACCCAAACGCCTGAGTTCATAGCACAAGGAGAAACCGGAAAATTTTTAAAATTGATCCCAAATACATTTATTATTAAGGGTGAGGCAGGTCAAGAGGGTTTTAACCAGGGCTATGCCGTCCGGCATCAAAACCAAAAAGACATTATCCTGATTGATGCAATTGAAAAATCAACTCAGGCTGCAGTAAAAAAGTGGATTGAAGATGGCTATACGATCAAGGCAATTTTAATTTCCAATACATCGGTATTTAAAAATGCTTATGCCGATCTAAAAACGATTTCTGCAGACGCGGGAGGAGCTCCAATTTATGCACATCCCATGACCACAGTAAAGGAGGATTTTAAAATTAAAGATATAACCGCTAAAAAAAATGAATTGTTTAAAAGTTTTGGTTTAACCATTTTTAATCTTCCGGGAAACGGCGGAGGATCGGTGAATATATATTCAGATATTAATGATGGGATGCTGTTTACCGGAGACGATGCTTTGGGTTCTCCTTATGACAACGAATTAAATGAGTTTACCCGACCACAAATGAACAGGAAAAATGATGAGTATGGCCTTGCCCAAAGTTGGAGTGAATTTGAACAGCCGTTCACCTATTTGTTTCCGTTGCGCGGGAAGCCCGGTTTTAATCTTGAGGAAGAAGACCAATCTGCAATTTTGAATAAATTGAGCAGGATACAGGAATAATAGATTTTTTTAAAGTTCATAAAGGACTATTTCCAAGTACTTTCACGTTAGCCATAATAATGTTATTCTCCGGAATTCGGAACAAATAAGAAAATCCTGGCTTAGGCTTGATAAAGAGTATTTTGAATAGTCCTTTTATTTTATGATCATAAATTGCCTATCCTCAACTTTCCTTATTTTTTTTCTATAACTTCTTTAATTTGAACTTCGGATGAATCCATGGGGACTTCGCCATCTCTATAATTTATTATTTTAGAAGTAGTTTGGAATATCATAGAGATTAAAGTTAAAAAACCGCCTCCCATAATTGATGCAATTACCAGGATTGAATAATAGATATAGATATACAATGAATGCGGGATTATTTTTGTTTGTGTAATGGGAATGTTCACCAATAATAAAATAATAATTGCGGTAATGGTTAAAATGGTATCAAGCTTTTGGATGTATATTAAATGACAGCAATACTTATGTCTCAACTTGGATTTTTTTGGAAAATCCATCCTTAAAAAACCCATCATTAAACCTAAAATTGAAATCGAACCTAAAATTATTATAAAACAAAGTACCAAGAGCCGTGGCATAGAAGTGACCAGTAATTCCCTTGCTTTAAGACTTGAGATCTCTCCAAAATAAAAGGTGGTAATGCCTATTGCTAATGCAAATACAATTCCACTCATAATTGGTACTTTAAATCTTAAACGCATCTTAAATCCAAATTAAAATATAATCTGCCTCCAAAAGTAAAATTGAGGTTTTATAAATTAATTGTATCAAAGTTTTACTTTAATTATATAAGGACCAATATTTTAGAAGTAAAATTATATTAAATATAGCTTTCTGAATATATTCGGAGTTGACTATTACAAACGCCATTTTTCAACCTCCTTTTCAATTTTATCTTCAGTTTCCTTTTCATTTTCCCTTTCAATTTTATTTTCAATTACCTTTTCAATTTTCTTTTCAATATCCTTTAACTGTTCGACTTCAGTATCATCATTTGGAACTTCGCCATCTTTATGGTGAATGATCATGGTAATTGTTTCATAAATCATAATGATTACCGATATAAACCCGCCTCCCAGGATAGAGGCAATTGCCAGGATCAAATAATAGATGGTACTATACCAGGAATCGGGGATTATATCTGTTTGTGTAATGGGTATATTGAGCAATAGGAGGGTGATTATTGCCGTAATAATTAAAATGGTATCCACTTTTGCAATGGTGGCCAGTAGGTGGAAATGATGATGTCTTAATACTGAATCTATTGGGATTTTCACACTTAATAGGTACAGTATGATAACCAAAATATAAATTGAACCTAATATCATTACATAACAAAGTGTTAGGATCCCTGACATGGAATGAACCAATAATTCCCGGGCTTTAAAACCGGAGATCTCTCCAAAAGTAAAGGTGCAAAGACCCATTACCACGGCAAAAACAATTCCACCAATAATAGGTCGCTTAAAAAAATATTTAATATTAAATTCCATTTTAAATAGAATAATAATTAAACGAAATAATAAATAAAAATAAGAATTTTTCAGATTTATTTAGTATAAGATGTTGTTAAATGATGGGGTTAATCTATTAAAAATTAATAATTTAGGGTAAAATTCACCAAATTATGCCCGGATATAATGTCACCCAAAAATTAATAAAATCCCACCTTCTTCAAGGGGAAATGAATCCCGGTAAGGAGATTGGAATTAAAATAGACCAGGCTTTGCTTCAGGATGCAACCGGAACACTTGTTCAATTGGAATTGGAAGCAATGAACCTTAAAAAAGCAAAAACCGAAGTCGCAGTTCAATATGTAGATCATAATTTGCTTCAAACCGATTTTAAAAATGCCGATGATCATTTATTCCTGCTCTCGGCAGCACAAAAATTCGGCTTGTGGTTTTCCAGGCCGGGAAACGGGGTGAGTCACCCTGTTCATATGGAAAGGTTTGGGAAACCCGGAAAAACCATGGTAGGATCTGACAGTCATAGTTGTGCTGCCGGGTCTTTGGGAATGCTTGCAATTGGGACCGGAGGTTTGGATGTAGCAACCGCCATTGCCGGTCAGCCGTATTTTGTCAAAATGCCAAAGGTTTGGGGGGTTCATCTCATAGGAAAATTACCGGATTGGGTGAGCGCCAAAGATGTGATCCTGGAAATGCTGCGCAGGCATGATGTAAAAGGTGGGGTTGGAAAAATAATAGAATATTACGGAGAAGGATTAGAACATTTAAGCGCGATGGACAGGCATGTAATTGCCAATATGGGCGCAGAATTGGGAGCCACTACCACTGTTTTTCCCAGTGACATAAAGACCAAAGACTTTTTGAAATCCCAGGGCAGGGAAGAGGATTGGATAGAATTAATTGCAGATGAAGATTGCGAATACGACGAACATGAAGAAATTATTCTGGATGATTTGGTTCCCCTGATCGCGCTTCCAACCAGTCCTGGAAATGTGGTCACTGTAAGTGAAGTTGCCGGAAAATCTATCAATCAGGTTGTGATTGGCTCCTCTGCCAATCCCGGATTACGCGATTTCTGGATCGCTGCAGAAATTGTAAAGGACAAAACGGTGCACAATGAAGTTTCATTTGACATTAATCCAACCTCCAGGCAAATAATTCAGAATATGATAGATAACCATGCCTTTGCCAACCTGATAAAAGCGGGGGGAAGGTTTCACCAATCGGGATGTATGGGTTGTATTGGTATGGGACAAGCTCCGGCTTCAAATACCATTAGTTTAAGGACCGTACCACGCAATTTTCCAAGCCGCTCGGGCACCGAAGATGACCAGGTTTATTTGTGCAGCCCGGAAACGGCCGCGGCTTCGGCTTTGACCGGAAAGATTACCGATCCACGGGATATGGAAAAACTCTATTCTATGAGCTATCCTAAATATGTGCAACCAGAACTGGAAATAATTAATACGGATATGTTGGTTCCACCACTTGAAGACGGTTCCAAAATTGAATTGATTAAAGGACCTAATATAAAAACCTTGCCCTATATAGAACCCTTGCAGGATAATTATAGTGTACCGGTTTTGTTGAAGATGGGTGATAATGTTTCTACAGATGAAATCCTAAAAGCTGGAGCGGAAGTATTGCCTTTCCGGAGTAACCTTCCGGAAATAAGCAAATATTCTTTTATTGTAATAGATGATACTTTTTATGACAGGGCGATGAAGGCCAAATCTGAATTTGGAGGACATATTGTAGTTGCAAAAGAAAATTATGCCCAGGGTTCCAGTAGGGAACATGCTGCGTTGGCACCCAAATATTTGGGCCAGGTTGCGGTAATTGCCCAAAGCTATGCCCGGATTGCCTGGCAAAACCTTGTGAATTTCGGAATACTACCCTTGGAATTTATCAAGCCTGAAGATTACGAAACTATTGAGCAAGGTGATATGCTAAGCCTTAAAAATTTACGGGAACAGGTGGTAAATGGAAATATTATAAAGGTGCAGGTGAAAAAAGGGAATGGTAAAAAAGTTGAATTTGAAACCAAACATAGTTTAAGTGACCGGCAGATCAAAATTCTGCTAAAAGGGGGAGTCATTAATGAATTTAAGGAGCAATTGGAAGAAAATGAATAAAAACCAGAAATAATAACCCATCCAAAAACTCGGTAGTTTTGGATGGGTTATATCAGGTTCCAGAGTATTATAATTCTCATTTTCCTGAAAGTTTTATTTGTTTGAATTTAATGAGATTTCATTTGAGCTTTTCGTTTGGAAAGTTGGCGCTCCAAATCGCTTACAGTTTCAGCTATGGCAGCCTCAAAAGATTCCTCATTGGATTCAGCAAAAATTTGAGGCCCGGGAACACTCAGTTTAATATTACAGATAAAACCCTTGGGTTCCATCCCGTCCTGTTTTTTCAAATGTACTTCGGCACGTAGTACCCAGTCGTATTTTTTTTCAAGTTTATTTAATTTTTCGTGTGTAAAATCTTCCAGACGTTCGCTTTTGGTAAGCTGAACAAATTGAAATATCGCTTCCATACTCTTATTATTTAATTTAAGGCAAGAAACAAATCTAATGATATATCTGCAAATATTTTTGGGTTGTTTAAGTATTATTTATGATAGTCTTTTTTAGGAATCGCAGTTTTTACTAAGAATAAAAAATATTGGAGTATTCAAAAAACCTGAAATATTTCAGAATGAACAAATATGGATTTTTAAACTTATTTTTTTCGTTTTTGAATGAATGGAATCAGGAGGGAAATCATCAAACCAACTACCAATCCACCAATAATTCCCATCAGAATTGAATCAACAACCAAATGACTGCTGAAATAATAAAAAATAAAAACGAAGAGTCCAGTGCCTATAAAAGTTATTAAAAACATTTTTATCCGGTGAGACATAACTTTTTATTTAATGAGTTTAGTGAACTAACTTTATGCTAACATCCGAGGTGTCATCCTGAAATTCCAAATTCCAAATTCCCAAAAAAAAATTCCAAATTCCAAATTCCAAATTTCAAAAAAAAAATCCAAAATCCAAAATCCAAATTTCAAAAAAAAAATCCAAAATCCAAAATCCAAATAACAAAAAAAAAATCCATCCCGAAATTTCGGGGCCTAAAAAAAATACGATGCAAGCATCGGGGAATTAAAGCCTAAGAAATTAAATATAGTAAGAATAAAGTATTTTTCACCAAAAAGCTACAAATAGTTTTTGAAATATTGTTAAAATGGCTATAAAAACCCTAATAATTAAGCTTATCCAAATTAATTTTGTCCCTGGTTTGAATATAGATCTGGGTAATTATAGGCTGCTGCCGTCTAATTTCCGCACGCAGGTTTTTCATCGCCTTTTCTGCCTGGGATAAATCTAAATTGTCCAAAAGATCTATTTCTATCACCAATAAAATACTCTCCGGCCCAAAATGCATGGTATGTGGCAAGCCCCATTCCTTTATGTTGATATTATCTGACATTATTTTGTTTATACTAGCCAAAACATCCGGATTCGCGCTTTCTCCCAATAAAAGGCCTTTACTCTCTTTAGCCAGAAATGTTGCGACAGTAAGCAATAAAACCCCAATCAACATGGAGGCTCCACCATCCATATAAGGGTTATTTAATTGCTGAGAAAGGAAAACGCCAATAAGGGCAATACTCAAACCAATTACTGCCGCGGTATCTTCAATTATTACGGCAAAAGTAGCCGCATCTTTACTCTGTACAATATTGGTGATCAGGTTTCCCGATTTTTTTCGGGATTTATTAAATACTTTCAGGGCCAAATACAAGGCTGTTCCTTCAAATATCATTGCGGCTATCAGCACTATATAATTCCAGGTAGGATCTTCAATTACCTTTGGATCTTGCAGGGCGTGAAAACCTTCATATAATGCAAAACCACCCCCCAGGGCAAAAATAAGAATGCTTACCACAAAACTCCAGAAATAAACTTCTTTCCCATACCCAAATGGGTGCAGGGCATCTGGTTCCTGCTGTGATCGTTTTATGCCCAGAAGCAGCAATAATCCATTTCCTGAATCTACCAGGGAGTGTATACCTTCGGCAAGCATAGCAGAACTTCCGGTAAAAAAAGCAGCTAAAAATTTACCTACGGCAATTAAAATATTTGCGCCTATAGCGCTATAAATTGCAAATTTGGATCCCCCGGCCATATATTTCCTTTTTTTTTGGAAAAATACAACAAATGGAACAGAGATTGAATTTAGAATGGAAGTTTTGGGAATAAATTTTGTTTAAATTAAAGTAGATCTGGCAATTCTATCACCAGATTTAAATTAAGCAAAGTCCTCAGGGAAAAATTCATTTAGAAAATATCCCGAAACCAGTGGCAAAGGAGGAAGGCAGGTTTGAAAAAAAATAAGCAGACAATTATTCATTTTCTTTAAAAGTCGTAACTTAATATCTGATTAATAATTATATTAGTTTAATAGTTAGTTAGATACAGCGTTCAAGTACACAGCCGAAAAGCTGAAATATAAATAAATAAATTATGAAAACTGAATCAACTTCGGCTCTAAAAAAAGCAAAATCCAGGGTGCAATCAGGACTTTTGGCAATTGGAGTCATTCTAATGACAATGGCTTGTGGCAGTTCAAGTAATACGGGGAGTAGTAAGGATTTACAGGATTTTGACCAACTAAGGGAACTTGTTAATTCCCGTGAATTCGAAATAGAAAATGACTGGGCGGTCCCGTTGCGTTTAACCACGATCAATTTGATAGGAAATTCAAATTTTATCCGGTTTAAAGGAGATAGTGTTGAGGTGTTTTTACCTTATTTTGGTGTGAGACAATCCGGTGGGGGATATGGTGCTTCAGGAGGAATAGAGTATGAAGGGCCAGCGAAGAGCCTGGAGATAGCAGAGGATATGGCCAAAAATAATATCCTCATAAAATTTGAAGGCCGGCAGGGATCTGAGCAGCTGCAATTTATTATCACGCTTTTTCCAAAAGGAAATGTGAGCACATCGGTAAATAGCTCAGAGCGTGATCCAATCTCATATTGGGGCGATGTGAGGGCTACGCCACCTAAAAAGAAATAACAAATGATCATTTTAGAGATATTTTGAAAGGAATTCAGTTTAATTTAAAAATCAAATCATGAAAAAATCAATCATAATATTACTGGTCCTTTTTATTGGTTCCATAGGTTATTCTCAATCAAAGGATAAAATTAAAGGAAATAGGGAAGCAGGTTCTGTATCAAAAGAGTTGGATAATAATTTCAATGCCGTAGAAATATCAGATAATATCACGGTTTCCATCTCCCGGGGAAATAATAACAGCTATGTTGTAAATGCAGATCAAAATATTCTGGAAGAAGTTCAGTTCGTGGTTTTAAACAATGTTTTAAAAATATACACTTCCAAAAAAATAACCAGCTTTAAAGAACTGGAGGTCAAATTAAAAGTAAGTGAAATTGAGCAGATCATACTAAGGGATGATGCGAAGGTTAAAACCGCCGGGAAGCTGATTTTCGATAATATTTTAATTGATGGAAATGATTCTTCCAAATTTGATATGGAGATCGAAACAAATGATATTCAGATAAATTTGGATAAAAATGCCGATGGAAAATTAAGCCTGAAGGCAAAGAACCTCCAGATTGAGATGAAGGACCGGTCTGACCTTAAAGGTAAAATCAAAATCGACAACCTAAAAGTTACCTTGCGAGACAGAGCGCAAACAACACTCTCAGGTGATTCAAAGCACAGTGAATTTAGATTAGAAAATTCTGCAGATCTGGATGCAAAAAAGCTGGATACCAAAACTGCCGTACTTTTTTCATCAAATAATTCTGATGTTAATATAAGGGCTTCCAAGAGCCTGGAAGTGACTTCAAAAGGGAGCAGTAAAATTTATGTTTATGGCAAGGCAGATGTTCAGCTAAAGGAATTTACCGATAAATCCAAAATTATTAAAAAGTAGTTTTGCCCAACTAAATCCCGGTTGATACCTTATGTTTAGGGAGTTACAGCAGCCCGGTTCGCATCCCTTTTCAAGTAAATAAGCAACGCAATGGAGAGGGCCGCGCATATTGAAAAACCAATAAAAAGGGGCAAAGCCGTTCCGGAAATAAACCTGCCAATAAAGATACTGATAGGAACTGCCATAATAGTAGAAATAAAGCCGGTTACGGCTGCAGCGATCCCGGCGATATGCCCTACGGGTTCCATGGCCATTGCGCGTAAATTCCCGAAGAGAAAACCTATACTAAAAAATTGCAGTGCGAAAAACATGAACAAAATACGAACATCCGGATTCGGGCTATTATAAAATAAGGCAACATAGATCATCGAGACCACAAAAAAGGAAATCAGCGCCGAGGTGATCAATTTTTCCATCCCAAACTTTATAACAAATATTCCATTGAGGAAAACAGCCGAACCTATAGATATTGCCAGGCCGGCAAAAATGAACGGAAACTCTTCCTTCAAATTATATTGATCTTCAAATATTTGCTGGGCGCTACTTAGGTAAACCATAAAAGATCCGGTAATAAACCCGGCAATAACGGTAAAACCAATGGTCCTTTTATATTTTATCAGTTCTTTGAATTCCCCTATAAAACCCGTTTTGGAAAATCTTTTCTGGTTTTGGATAGATAAAGTCTCAGGCTGCCGTTTCCAGAACCACCAGGAAACCAAAAGACTAATGAGTACCTGGATATAGAAAATGCCGCGCCAGTTGTATTGATCAAGAACAAATTTACCCAAAGCCGGGGCAACCACGGGAACCAATATAAAAACAACGGTTACAAAAGACATGATACGCGCCATATAATCCCCGCTGTACATATCGCGGATAATGGCAATACTAATGGTTCTGGGAGCCGAAAGGCCAATTCCCTGCAAGATCCTGCCCACAACCATCATTTCTAAACTTGTGGAATTCACGCAGATGAAACTGGCGAGGATAAACAGGGCAAAACCCATGTACACAACTGGTTTTCTCCCAATACTATCTGAAAGAGGGCCAAAAACCAAAGGACCAAATCCAAGACCAAGGAAGATCATCGTGATGAGCAATTGATTATCCACAATTTCTGTAGTCCCAATGGTGATCCCAATAATATCCAAAGCCGGCAATAAAGCATCGATGGATAATGCCACTACAGACATCAGGGACGCCATAAGCGCCACAAATTCAAATTGCGAAGTCCGGAGATTTTTTTGCATCCGGCAAAAATAACTTATTGATTTTAAAATGACAGAACATAAAGTGCCAAAAGTCTGAAGTATTTTGGGGAAATAAAAAAGGACCGAGGTTTTGCTGGAATGACAAAGTTTAAAAATTAACGGCTTAGTAGCAACAGGAAAATTAAGGACTGATTTATTTGAGGGATTTCAAGTTTTCTAAACTATTATAAATAGGCTGAAGATTGCTTTCTTATTAAGCTGCTGAAGAAGTGGAAGAATTTCGCAAAATCACTTTTTATTCATTTTTATAAATCCAGCGCTAAAAATAGGGAAATGAGGTTTTTATATATTCTATTTTACATAATATAAATTATAGAACAAATTGTAGCATATTCAATTTAGAGCTTTTTAGGGTGAATTAACAAAATCTAAATGCATTTGTGTAATAACGCATTCTATTTCCTCACGTTATCCTGCACAATTATCCAAAAAAAATATACTATGCGATTCTCGTGGACTGCCACAAGAGTATAAAATTATCCTGCGAGCTAATTTCTATACATTTGTTATATGTAGAAGTTTTCAATTTTATGAGGTCATTTTAAATTAGCTATTGAGTCCAGAGACAGCATAATAAACCATCACTGCCAATTCTAAAGTTATGCTCAAATAATTGAGTATCTAAATGTTCTTCAATCCCAAAATCTTCTGGAAACCAATCTAAAGCATCAACTAAAACAGGACAATCTTCAAGACCTTGACCACTAAAGAAGTCTCCAGCAGCTGAACCATCAGGAACTTTACTTCCATTGCGCAAAAACTTTAACGGAAAATCTGATGATTCTGCTTTCCATTTTACTATTCCCTTATCTAAATAAATTACTGATATTGGAAAATCTCCTAAATTCTTATATTTTAGTAAAGTGGCAGTTTGAGAGGTCCCAAAATAATCAGCCGTATCTCTTATCAAATCTAAACTCATTCCATTACTTTTAACTCTCAATTCATATAAATCGCTTGGCATCAATAATTCAGAAGCAAATTGATTAGCTTCTAATTCATGTTTACCTTTTGAATACCATTCATTGAGTGTTCTATCAGTATCTGAAAATAATTTTGATATTCCTTTGTGCATAGTCAAATGCCCAATTTCATGAGCTAATATAAATTTTTTTCTCGGCTCAAAACCTACTTTAGAATCAATTGTTATTATCGCATTATCACCATTTATTAAAATTCTCCCATCAGAACCTTCTAAATCAGATTCTTTTACATAAGCATTAGATGCAAATGCAATTTCATATAAACTTAAATCTCCAGGCTTTGACCAGCCTAGAGAACTTAGTAACTCATTTGCCGCTATTTGAACCTTATTTAAGATCATCTTTGTCTTCCAATTTATCTTTTATAGTAGAAATAAAAGTTAAGAAGTCTTGGTCTTCATTGATGTCATTAATATCTTTTTCAGTTAACTCTTCAAACTTACTAAATAACTTAATCATTTCAACTCTCTCTGATGGAGCAAATAATTCTTGTAGCTTTTCTAAACCAATATTTTTCAACGCAACGAACTGTTCCTTAAACTCTTCAAATTTTCTCTTCTTCAGTATTGCGTTTGCTTTGGTTCTATGGAGCATTACCTTTTTTAAATGTACAGAGATAAAAGGATTCTGGTCCTTGAGTTCACTAACAAAGTCAACAGGCTCTGTATGGTAGTTTATTTCCATAAACAAGCCATAAAGATTTCTCAAAGTTTTTAATGCATTATTAGTTTCCATTATCTATTACTACTTCGTTTTTTATTTTCCTTAATAATCTTTCTTTTATTTTATCTAACTGTTTGGGTGTTATTCCAATTAATTCTGCAATGTCTTTCCTAGTATAACCTGCTTTCACGCCTTCCCAAAACATAATTAAATTGTTATCATGAGATTCTATAATGAATTGTTCTGTTTTTTTATATTCTTCCTCTACCTTTAATAAATCTTCGTTACTTATTTCTTCATCACTTTTAAGATCATAAAATGTATTTTCAATATCTTGGGTTACTTCTGTTGTAGTTAATTGATACTTGCCATCCATCGATCTTTCTTCATTTTTAACTTTAGCTTTTTTATAAGATTCAACAACGGTAGATATTCTGCTATCTATTATTCTAATTAATTGCTGTGATATATCAAAATCATCTTTCCACTCCCAATTGCCATAAATTATACTCATATAAGCAAAATTTAAGTAGTATTCTTTTGCTGGAACTCCTAAATTTTCGGATGTATTCGCTCCAAATTTTGTTTTATTCCATAGTCTATAATTCAAATGCTTTTCAGCTTTTCTTAAAGCAATTTCCCACTCAACACTACTAACTGTATTTAGTTTCATTGAGTTACTTTCAAAAAAAGGACCAGCATCTTCTATAGTCATATTAATTGCAAAATTACTTTTTACCCCATTTTGGGGAACTTTTATTTTCAACGGTTAATAGTATTATGTAGAAAGTTAATGGCTAACAATTTACATAAATAATTAAAAAATATTGAGAAAGGAGGTGTGAAATATGGCAAAAGATTCTGAAGGTAGAAAATACAATAGAATTCCTGGTTATTCCAAAAAAGTTGGAGGCAAAACAATAGAAGTTAAGCCCCATGTGAGAAGTAACAGAAGTGATAGTAAAGGTAAATAGTAGTAACCTTAAAATCAAAATACAAACCCATCTTTAGGTTAATTTCCAAAGGTGGGTGTTACCGGAAAACAAATATGTCCGGTTTTCGGCAAATAAGGATGTACTAAAAATGGAAAATAAGGATGTATGATTTTGAGTCCAATTTAGGTTAATTTTCTTTAATAGCAAAAATGGTTTTCCT
>Ga0307487_1001498_pt1 | contig 16325 bp, 9 predicted proteins | sample CBIW12metaG_FD_203665 | JGI IMG/M metagenome (GOLD analysis project Ga0307487, IMG submission 203665) | Sea-ice brine microbial communities from Beaufort Sea near Barrow, Alaska, United States - CBIW 1.2 | ecosystem: Environmental > Aquatic > Marine > Coastal | place: USA: Alaska | collected... | reverse complement strand
CACGCACATTTTCCTTCATTCGGTTGAGGAGAGAAACTAGAAAAGCGACAGTTTTACCAGAACCTGTAGGAGCTAAAAGTACGAGATGAGGATTTTTTGGAGTTCTTGAGATGAATTCCTTCTGCATCTCGTTGAGACTCTCAATACCAAGATTTTCTAGATAGGGGGCGGTGGATTCGGATAGTTTTTCTGACACCCTCAAAAGTAGGAATTTACTTCGACCTGTGCGCTAGATTTGTTCAGTAACTACTTTTCTCTGCCTTTCACGATCAGGTACCAGTCTCCATCAAGCGCCAAATATCCATAATCGTAACAGTAGTGATATTGGTTGCCTTTTTTGGTCTCGTAGATATGAGTGAAGTAGCCAAACTGAAACCCATTTTGAAGCAATCTATCTCTTGTAGTTTTGCCCATTTCCTCACCTTGATGAATCAGAGACTCCAGAATATTTCTGTTTTTCTTGAGAGCATGGTTCACTCTGCGGATGTAATTAGTACTGTCGGAATTCTGCTGATTATTGAATGAATTACGGCACTGATCATCACAGAATTTTTTATCAATCCTCCCTTGGATTGGCTTTCCACAGTTCAGGCATTCTTTTTTATCAGTTGTCATAGGCTAAAAAGTTTTATTGAATTTAGAAAAATAGTTTCAAAAAAAATAGAGAAGAATTAATCAAAAACCCTTCTCTACCTATTCTCCTCCTTATATGTCAATTTAAACGATACACAAATCCAGCTGAAACAGTCAAGAAGTGAAGCCAGTTTTTGACGTATCCATCTCCGGGTCCCTGCTCACCTTCTGAGGTTCCTACTGCTCCACCGCCCAAATATCTCACATTAAAAAACGAGTTAACGTTGTCTGTGACTTTCAATCCTGCCCTTAGACTGGCATCTAGGATTGCCCCTTTGACCTCATTATCACTTCCGTTTAGATAACTGATTGGAGCATAAATACCGTCTGCCTCCAACTCTAGGTAAACCAAATCACTTAAAATACTTCTTGCCCTAACTTTCAAAGCAGGAACTACTCCTAGATCACGATTGGTACGGAATCTACTGCCATCCGTAGCTTCAAAAGTAATGGTCGCATTTCTTAGCTGTACGCTTCCTCCAACTGCCAAATCAAATTTTGGTTTATTGGGAAGTAATTCCCGAAGATAACTAATTCTGTAAAACGGAAAGTTATATAAAAGATCCACACTCGTATTAGCGGGGAAAACCAAATCATCCACTATGAGATCCTCATTCAAAAGCACCTGGGTCTGAATTGTCAGTGGTTGATATAAAAGTATAATTGTATTTCGCTCCTTTATGTCCAACTCTAAAGAAAAACGTCCAACGGGGAAAAGAACATTCTGACCTCCCTCTTTTTTATAGTCGAAGTAGGTTCCGTTTTGCCCAAATTGAACTTTATGACTAAGCACTGCCAAAAAGCCTATTTCGGCTACGACTCTGAATTCAACGTCTTTTTTAATCTTGTCGGGAATATTGTCCTCTTTTTGTGCAAAAGCGAGGGTACTCGAACCGATAAAGAGTACCGTGAAGATGAATTTTTGAAAATTCATGAGTTTAGTTGGTAGTGGTATTTTGAAAACTACAAAGCTCTGAATTTGTTTTTGGGGTTTCTAAATACGTGCGTGGAGTTGCATGCTTATAGATTTAGGAAATTTAAACCTTGTGAATATCCAAACGCTTTAGCTATCAAATGACCACAGTAATCCTAACTTCTTTGGTTGGACAACTGAGTGTCCCCTGTCTCTGCTAAAGCTGAGAGTGACGATTACCTTACGGCAAATTCAGGGATATCAAATGCGGAGTGAAATCAGAGAATTCCAACGCTATTGAAAGTTACATTTACTTGCTTTTATGGAAGTGGATTATCAAGAATCTGATTATCCGCAATCATGCCAGTAGCCATACGTTCTTTTATTTCACACCCGGAAGACCGGTGAGAGATAACCAAGCAGCGTAATTGCTTGAGTTTGCCCAATTCTTTGCTACTTTTGTCTCTTTACTGTCATTAAGGCGGATATACATTATCAAGAAAATATTCTTAAAGAATCTACGTTGAAGTCCTACTTTTCAAATGTCAGCGAATTTAAATTAAATGTATTCCAAATAGATACCCCGCCCTCTGTCACATAGACAAAATAGATATCCCCGAAATATCCTGTACTATCCAGTTCAAAAGAAGCATCAAACCAGCCTTCTTTGGGCAAAGAAGTAAGCCGTGAATCTTTATTTAGAATTCCGGACTCCGATATTAATTTTCCATCAGGAGCCCCCGCTCTCAGCTGAAGTGTGCCAACCGTATTTCCAGGCATGGTCGATAAGGTGATGTTTTTAATCCCTTTCAGATCAATATTCTCGTACATTATCCATGACCCTGACTTGGTAAACTGCACGAAATGCTCATCCACAGGATTTGCTCTAGCTACCTCACTTATCCCATCTGCGCTGTAAGCAGTCACTTTTGGGTTTCTTAATTTCAACTGAGAGGTAGTTTTCAAAGGAGCTAAATCATTTGATCCCTGATCTTCATAAGATGCCTGAATCAAATAAAATCCCATTGGATCCTCTACTTGATCTATGCGGTAGCTTCCTTTCGCAGATAAGCTGGATCCAGCAGTTGGATTAGCTATTGAAAGCACAAAATCCACCATCTCTCCCACTCTCTTTTCATCCAAATGACTGTGGCCGGGCATGGCACGCTCGCCCCAAACGCCTGATCCACCCTGCCTGATTTTATTTACCAAATAAGTTTTCGCTTCCGGATCATTCTTATATTTCTCGGAAACAGAAGTATAATCCGGTCCAACAGATTCATTGGTGATGCCATGACACGCTTTGCAGCCTGCCTGATTGATGTAGGTCTCGCCAATAGAAAGCACTTCCTGTTGATGTCCCATTTCTATAATATCATATCCTGCTTCAAGATAATCTATGTTCAGCTTAATCTGTGCCGGATCAATCTCTCCTTCCTCTTTGTCGGTGGCTGTGACTGAGTACTCAATCTTCTGTTTGCCGAAATAGAAACTTCGGTTTCCAGCCCAGTCTATTGTAACTACCGGTGCTTCATTTCCAACTTTCACCTCCACTAATGTAGTGGTGGCCTCACCTTGCAAATCTGTAGCTGTAAGTTTTACCTGGTAAATTCCTGGATTTTTAAAGGTATAACTCGGATTAGCTTCATCTGAAGTATCTCCGGATTCACCAAATTCCCAATGAAGTTTCAACTCATCATCAGTGTCAAGATCTTTTGTGCCTTTGGAAGAGAAATCAATTTTCAACGGTACAGCACCTACCAGATGATCAGCAGAAATTTTAGCTTCCGGCTTTCTATTTCCTTCAGAAAATACAATTCTATATAGTCCAGAATCATCGTTGCTTGCACGCCAAAAAGTCCCGTATTCCAATACATACAAGGAACCGTCTTTGGCAAACTGCATGTCCATAGGTTTCTCGAAATGTGCCGAAGGCATGAATTGCTCCATGGTATCGTATTCAAAATTCTCAGTCAGTTTGACTGTGAAAATCCAATTACGCATCCAATCATAAATGAAAAGTTTCCCGTCATAATACCCCGGAAATCGAACCTTTGAATCTTCATAATCCTCCCGATAATAAACTTGCCCAGCCATTGCATTTCTACCGCCTTGGCCAAGCATAGGAAATTCCTTAGATTCTCCATAAGGATAATAAATCAGTGCTGGATGCGCCTTTGGGAGCTCTTCAATGCCAGTGTTATTTGGAGATGTGTTTTTTGGTGCTTCAGAATTAAACTGATACACACTCTCCTTAGTCGCAAAATCATATTTCCAATACGCATAATTGTTGCCAACAAAATATGGCCAACCATAGTATCCTGGCGCAGTGGCAACGTTGATCTCATCGTACCCTTTAGGCCCTCTTCCTTCCTTATCTTCAGCACCATCGGGTCCTACTTCGCCCCAATACAAATTACCGTTGTGAGCGTCAATGGAAAACCTAAACGGATTACGATTGCCTTTTATATATATTTCAGGACGTGTTTTGGGTGTGCCGACCGGAAACAAATTTCCTTTAGGAATGTCATATCCGCCTTCAGGTTTTGGGGTGATTCGTAGAATATTTCCACGCAGATCATTGGAATTACCTGCGCTACGCTGCGCATCTACATTTTCCAACTGATCGGGCCGCTCGTCTATCGGGTTAAAATTATCCGACTCAAATGGGGTAGAGTCATCTCCTGCACCTAAATATAAATTTCCTTTAGCGTCAAACTCCAAGGCTCCACCCGAATGACAGCAACCTCGAAAAACTGGCACATCAAGTATTACAACTTCTGAAGTGAGATCTAATCTGTTGTCGGTAAAATCGAACCTAGAGATCCTATTTACTGAAGAATCAGTATTAGGAGCATAGTACAGAAATAGCCAATGATTGTTGTCAAAATCAGGATCTTTGGCCATTCCCATCAGCCCATCTTCCCGCTCAGGAAACACATCCAATTCGCCCACGATCCTTGTTTCCCCTGACTCAGCCTGATACAACTTTAACTTACCATGACGCTCTATGATTAAGACATCACCGTTGTCCAAAACCTCAATTTCCATGGGTTCGTTAAAGTTTCCAGCAAGTGGTATTTTGGTAAACCGAGATTCTTCAGGTTTTAAGTTGGCAAAAGGATCGCCTTCTTTTTTGGCGCAACCAACTATACTCAGACAATAAACTGCAAAAATGAGCAGGTATTTTCCCATGGTATTCTTCAATAAGTGATTCTAGTGTCGAAGTTAGAAAAACCTAGTCGGATGAGAAGGAGAATATGATCAAAGGTTTAGATGATAGATCAACCAATAAGATTCTTCACAATAGTTCCTTAAAGCATATTCTCTTGGGTTTGAGGTGTTGGCTGAATTTCTTAGGGAAGTGAGATGGGATTACTGGCAAATTCAGGCTAATCATAAACTGGTAATGGTAGTATTGATGTTTAAAAGATAGGTCAAAACGTTTCATTAAATTAGAGAGGCTAGTTCACCGGAGTTTTGATCTGTTGAGTAAAATGGGAAAAGTTTGGCTTGGGGACTTTTGAAAAAAAGCACCAACATGGTTTACTTTCTTATCTTCTACAAAACAGAAAAACGCAAGTTTGACTTCTATATCTCGGCATGATAAAAAACAGAATCTTGGATAATAGTCGATAAAACAGTAAAAATGGAATCTTGGCTTCTACGCCTCGGCAAGGCATAAATACGCAACTTTGTCTTATAGATCTCAGCAGAATAGCACTTCGGAATCTTAGCTTCTATACTTGGGCAAAAAGAACTTTTGGTTTCTAAACCGCAGCAAGGCAGAACCAAGGAGTTTTGTTCTAAAACTTGATAAAATAGACTATTAGCTTCTCAACTTTGGCAAGCTTGGTTACAGCGCTTGTCGAAGTATGGTTATCGAGTTCCTGTACGGGGCTTGTCGAAGTGAGTGGAGTACGGTCACTGCAGTTTTCGGTTCCTCCCATTTCACCATCAAAAATTAAGCAGATCATCAAGCTGTTCTAATGAGTTTAGAGCAATGTCGTCGTGAAGATAAAATTTGATGAAGCTGGTGATGGTATTCGAAGTGTCATATTTCTTCTAAATTCACTAGACTAATCCAACACTTTTAATGTGCCTAAGGCATGCTGAATTAGCACTTCCTGAAAGAACAAGGTGTAGGTCGCCTGAGCCTGATCTGCCTGAGAAGCGACCAATTGCTGATTGGCGGTTGCCAAATCTACAAAGTTGGAAATGCCTAATCTGAATCGCTCAGAGATTGCATTCTGGGCCTCTTGCGCAGCCATCACCTGAATGCTGGTGTTTTCTTTTTTCTTCAATGCGGCGCGATAGTTTTGATTGGCCAAAACCACATCCTGATAAATTTTCCTATCTACTGAGGCCTTTTGCAACTGTTGATTTTTATAAGCGACTTTGCTTCGACTCACATTAAGCTTGTTGTCAAAATTATTGAAAATCGGAATAGACATGCTTAAGCCTATGCTGTTTTGAGGATATATTTTCAGAAGTTGATCTTGAAGTGATCGATCATCCAGAGAGGTGAAAAATGTGTTATAGTTGTAGAAAGCACCTATTCTTGGATAATACATTGCCTTGATCGCTTTCATATCTTTATAGTAGGAGGATACCAGTAAGTCCTGCTGGGCTTTGTCTGCACGATTGGATTGAGCAATATCATATAACTCTGACATTGACATACCTAGATACTGCAAATCATCCATAGCAGGATCTACAGATTGTAATTCTGGCATCACTGCTGGATCCAACTGTAGATATTCAGAAAGATCCCATAAGTCATTTTGCAACTGCAATTCGACATCTACGGCCACTGATTCTAACCTGGCCACTTCCGACTGTTGATTGTATTTGTCAGACATGGTGCGCAAACCTGCATCTACAAAACCTGTAATTTGCCTCAACTGCTCCTTTTGATTAGCAAGATTTTGATTAGCAATTCGTAGCAATTCTTCATCCAATAATACCTTCAGATATCTTCTGGCCACATCAAAAACAACTTGCTGGGATGCTCTGTCCAGTCCTTTCTCTCCAGCCTGGTACGCAAGTTTGGATGACTGGGTATCGAGAATTCTTCTGCCAAAGTTGAATATAGGCATGTTCACATTTAGCCCTGCGGAAACGACTTCGTTTGTGACGTTGGTTACCACTATTTCACCTTCTATCTGTTGAAATTGCTGACCGCTCTGGCTGGAAGCAGAACTGTTGATATTAACATTGGGGAGATGAGAAAGCAAGGAGTTCTGTTTCTCTCTTTTCAACACTTCCATGTTGTTTTGCTGAATGCGAAAATCCACATTGGCTTTAAGTGCCAAATCCACCGCTTGTTGGAAATCAATCTTTATGGTATCCTGAGCAAGGATTTTTCCCGTAAAAAGAAATCCTACTATAAAAACCAAGTAATATCTATGCATTTGTGACAACTTCATCTGATTCAATTTTTCCATCCAACATTTCTATTAGACGCGTTCCATATGCTGCATTTTCCTTGGAGTGTGTGGCCTGAATGATGGTTGTTCCTTCACGATGTAATTCCTGAAAAACCTCCATGATTTCCTGAGCCTGGGCGGAATGCAAATTTCCTGTTGGCTCATCTGCCAATAGTATTTTTGGTCGTCCAGCAACAGCCCTGGCGATACCTACCAGCTGTTGTTGTCCACCAGAAAGTTGTGCGGGAAACAAGTCTTTTTTAGCCACCATATTAAATCTATCCAGTAGATCTGCAATGATTGATTTGCGTTCCCCAGAGGATACACTTCTATAAAGCAATGGCGTTTCTATATTTTCGTATACGGTCAACTCGTCAATCAAATGATAGGCTTGGAAAATGTATCCAAACTCACTTTTGTGGAGTGAAGCCCTCTCTCGCTCTTTCATTTTGGCAAGATTTCTATCTCCAAACCAGTATTCACCCGCGTAGTCTTCATCCAGCAAACCAATAATGTTTAAAAGAGTAGATTTCCCAGCTCCACTTGGACCCATGATGGTGACAAATTCTCCTTCTTTGAAAGACAGGTTTATTCCTTTTAATAGAAATACCCGCTGAAATCTAGATTCAATGTATTTGTCAAGTTCTTTGAGTTGTATCATTTTGATATTCTAATTCTGTATTATTTTAGGAAAAAGACCAGAAGAGAGAAGACTGTAGACAGTAGCAAACTTTGGTCTTCGGTCTTCTCTCTTCTGTCTCCTTTTTTTATTTCCACTTTTATGCCATAAAAAAAGCCTCCATTACTACTTGGGTGCCTATTTTAAGCCAAAACATCATTAACTATCTCGAACATATTTGTTCGCTAGCGGACGATCTAATCTTTATGAGAAATTTAAGAGAAGAAAACTATTCCATTGGTTCCCTGTTTTTCTTGGCTCCTGCTGCACCGCTTTTCGCAACGGGAAGAATATAACTGGATGATGGGACAAAGCCAGGGAAATCCTACTTCATCTGAATTTCACGCCAATGGTATCGCCCCCAGCCGCTACTCACTTTTAAGTGTCTTTGCCGGATTCAACCTAAAAACTTTCCAGCTTCTATACCCTATCGTGAGGGAAGCTAAAACTAGTACCACCAAAATAGCAATCACAAAAGGCCAGATAGTAACTGTAGTTCTATTGGCAAAAGCTGCCAACCATGAATCTGAAAACCAAATCCCGAATCCTATCGCCAATATTGCCGAAACGCCGAGAAGTTTTAAGAAGTCTAAAGACAGCACTTTCAACACATCCCCTTGAGTAGCTCCAAGAACTTTGCGAATACTGATCTCGCGAGTTCTACGAAGTGCCACATAGGATACTAACCCAAACAAACCCATGCAAGCTATGAAAACTGCTATTCCAGCAAATAAGCTAAATATCATCCCTACACTTTGCTCAGACTGGTAAAGATTTGCATACTCTTGATCGAGAAATTTGGGATTAAACGGCCGATCGGCAATCAGCTCTTTCCACACAGTGGCTAGGGTGGCAAGATTTGCAGTCGGATTTCCTGCTGCTAATTTGATTAGCAATACATTAGCTTCCTGAGGATCATTGAAAATCAACATCGGCCCTACTTTTTGATGGAGCGAACTGAAATAGAAGTCCTTGACCACACCTTTTATCAAGGCATTGGAGGTGAATCCAACATTTATTCTTTTACCGATGGCCTGTTTCGCAGTCCAACCCATTTCAGCAATTGCAGATTCATTGAGCAGAATTGGCATCTCAGCATCCTGATCCTCCAAACTCCTTCGAGCCGGATCAGATTCCGTGTAATTCTTTCCTTCCATTATTTCCAAATTGATGGTCTCTACCAATTCTGGATCCACCGCATATCCTGTGATCATAAATTCACGGGTATTGTCGCCACCGGGGAATATCGTATATCCAGCTTTCACATTATGAGGCATATCTGCTGCCCTTGCAATAGAAATAGCAGCGCCTGACCTGATCATCTCCTCACGAAGCGTTGGGATGGCATCTTGCATGGAAGAATGATAATTCAGTGCGACCACCTGTTCTTTGTCGTAACCCAAATTAACTTCCTGCATATAATCCAATTGACTTTTGACCACAAAAGTAGAAATCAATAATGCCATAGATACAAAGAACTGGAAGACAACAAGTGACTTTCTCACCCAAGCTCCACCTCCTATTTTCAGCTTGCTGCCTAGTGCTTTCAAAGGTTCCATGCATGATAAAATCATGGATGGATAAAACCCAGCCATTAAACCTACCAGTAAAAACAAACCAACTAATCCTATTACACCCAATGGGGACATCAGTAAATCCAAGTCGATAGGAACACCACCGAAATTTTGGAATGGAATAGCTAAAATATAAAGACATAAAATACTGAGTAAAATGGCACCAAACGAAAGAATCATCGATTCGGAAACAAACTGAAAGAACAACTGCATTCTTCCCGCTCCCATCACTTTGCGAAGCCCCACTTCCTTATTTCTCTCTGTAGCTTCGGCAGTGGCCAAGTTGACGTAATTGATGATGCCGATCACAATTAATAAAATCGCGACAACCCCAAAAACATAAAGGTATTTGATGTTGGTTCCTGGCTTGATTGAGGAAAGTGTGGCGTCCCCAAGATGAATATTTGCTACAGGCTGTGTGAAAAAGGCAGTTTCGTATCCATACTCCTTTAAGTCGGCGCCCAGGTACTTCTGCACCATTCTCGCCATGTTGGCTTCAAAAGAGGCTACTTCAGTTTCTGGCTTTAATTTGACATAGTTGTAATAATTACTTGGAGACCATTCTGGCGCACGGCTATCACTATGAGTTTTGAAAGATGCTAAAAAGTCAAAATTCAGATGGCTGTTGCTTGGGAAATCCTGCATTACTCCGGTGATAAGAAAATCTTTCCCATCCACCTTGAGGGGTTTTCCCTCAGCATTTGACACCGATCCAAAATATCGCTTGGCGGTCGATTCCGTCAGTACGATCTCATTAGGCTTGGATAGAATACCTATCTTCTGACCAACGATCACATCGAAATCAAATACTTCAAAGAAGTGATCGTCCACCATCGCATACTTATTTTCCTCCTGACTTCCTTCACAGGCATCTATCATGACCGATGAAAAAATGCTATAGTCAAAAATAAGTGTGGCATTCTCTACTTCCGTAAAATCCTCTAAAAGTGTCACTGCAAGCATAGCTGGAGAAGTTCCTATAAGCTCGGATTCCCCTTCAGAGATAAACTGTTGATTGATTTTATAGATCCGATCATAGTGAGAATACATCTTGTCATAACTTAATTCATGATTGATGTACAGGGCAATCGCTATAAAACTTACCAAAGCAACGGTAAGACCTAGCAGATTTATGCCGGTGTATAGCTTTCTTTTACGCAGGTTTCTAAATGAAACTTTTAGGTAATTTTTCCACATAGCTTATTGGTTACTATAGAGTTGGGGCTTGGACTTATTTTACTATTCGATAGGTAGCATCATGATTCTTTGTCCACATTTCTGGTACACTTGGTATTTAGGTTGCGGTGGACCACGAATGCTTTTGTCACAGTAAACCCGAGGACACTGATTAATATTCTAGGCACATTCTTTTCCACATTAATGCCATAAAAAAATCTCAGGATTTACCATTTAAGCCATTTCATGTGATGGATTGATGTATTATCCCGAACATATTTGTTCGCTGACGGACGATGTCACTTTTGATTAGTTTAGTATTTATCTAAAAGAGGCGAAAGCTATTTTACCTCTGCTTTTAAAGCTATCTTTTTTCATATTTCTCTTAGAATAATAGATACCTCTGGTCAATTCCAGTAAGATTTTATCTTTTGTATTTCGATAAAATAAGTCCTAAACGCATAACTTACACCCGCAGCATTAATCAACTCTTAGCTGCTTCTTTATCAATTCTGTACACAAGAACAACAGTTAGGAGACAGTATTCGTCGCAATCATTTTTGACACTTTTTCGTATTCTATCTGAAAGGTATATTTCCTAAACTATGGAAAATAAAGAGTTGAATGAAAACTATTTCAAGGGACGTGGAGCTCAGGTAAAAACCAAAAATAGGTTTTTAAAAAACGAATATGTAGCCGAACATATTGAAGGCCTGGATGAACCTCTTCTAACCTCAAAAGAAACGAAGATCTATTATGAACATGCCAAAACCATCGTCAATAAAATCACAAGTCCTGATCTGGGAATGACTTATTCCCTAAATCCTTATCAGGGGTGCGAACATGGATGCACCTATTGCTACGCCAGAAATACTCATGAAAACTTTGAATTCGATGCTGGAATGGACTTTGAAAATAAGATCATGGTAAAGGAAAATGCACCCGAACTCTTAACCGCACTTTTTCACAAACCCTCCTGGCAAGCCTCTCCTATCAGCGTTTCGGGCAATACAGATTGTTATCAACCGTTGGAGCGAAAGATGGAGATCACAAGGAAGTTGCTAAAAGTTTTTCTTCAATACCGGCATCCTGTAGGAATGATCACTAAAAACAGTTTGATTCTAAGAGACCTGGATATCCTCCAAGAGTTAGCTAAAGAAAATCTGATCCATGTGTATATTTCTATCACCACCTTAGAGGAAAACTTACGTCGAGCCATGGAACCTCGTACAGCTAGTGGCATCAAGCGGCTTCAAACGATCGAACAATTGACAAAAGCAGGCATTCCTGTAGGAGTCATGAATGCCCCGATTATCCCAGGATTAAATGATCACGAAATTCCGACAATCCTGAAAGCTGCGGCAGATCATGGTGCAGTCTCAGCGGGAATGACCATGGTTAGGCTAAATGGAAGTGTAGGAATAATCTTTCAAGATTGGATAGCGAAGAACTTTCCCGATAGGGCAGAAAAAGTACTTCATCAAATTCAGTCCGTGCATGGTGGAAATCTTAATGACAGTCAATTTGGCAGAAGAATGAAAGGAGAGGGAAAAATTGCCGAAATCATCAGCCTTCTTTTTAGCACTTCTAAAAGGAAGTATTTTCACAATAGAAGCTTTCCTGCCTACGATCTGACCAAGTTTAGAAAAGGTGGAAACCTGAATTTATTTTAGAGCTTTACATGGTTCCAGCGCTTTGGTTCACCTCTGAAGAATTGAACCAAACTCGTTGCAGCTTTTAAACCGATTTAATTAGAACCCGACTGGATTTGGACAAAAGGTGGTTGGATTAAGAAACTTCTCAGTAGTTCAATATGAATACTTGGTCGTAGAAGTTAACACAACAGAACTAATTTACCCAGCCCTCACTCACTTTTCAGCACCTTCGCTGGATTCCTCTGAGCTGCCACATAAGAGTGAATTCCCACGATCAACAAGCAAATCACCAGTGCCCCTATTCCTGCCGCTGCAAAAATTAAATACGGCATATCAACTCGCGTATTAAATCCACTAAGCCATTCATTTAGAAAATAATAGGAAGGGAATACTGCCAGAATAAAAGATATGCCAACCAATACCAGGTATTGCTTTGATACCAACACAAGTATTTGCTGCAACGTCGCTCCCAACACTTTTCGGATACTTATTTCTTTAGTTCTTTGCGCAATAGTATAGCTGGAAAGTCCAAACAAACCCATACAACTAATCAATATTGCAAGGCCACAGGCGAAACCAAGGACATTTTTGATTTTTACATCTTCGGAATAGAATTGCTCAATCTGAGCGTCCATAAATAAGAACGAAGCTTCTTCATTTGGATAAACTGTTTTATAGATTGTCTCCAATTTTTCCTTCGTTAATGCCAGATTTTGACCAGCACTCAGCTTTACGGTAGCATTGTGAAAATATTCAGGATTGATGGTCAGAAGCAATGGACGTATCTCTTCACGAAGTGATCGGGAATGAAAATCTCCGATTACCCCAATGATTTTCCGCTGCTGCTCACTGTATCGAATATTCAATCCAATAGCCTCTTCGGGACTAGCAATACCCGCTTCTTTTATAAAACTTTCATTAACGATAATCTCATCATCGGTATCTATTCCGGCTGATCCGGCCAAAAGCGGAATACCATTCACCCCCACAAACGCCGAATCAACGTTCATCACCTGGATAGTTAATTTCTTATCTGTAGAATCCTTAGCAAAGTAGGCATCTGAAGTCCAGAGACTATTGGAAGACACAATATTCCCACTCAAGCTCGCACCTTGCACCATGGTCTCCTGATTCAGGCGATCCTGAAGTTGGAGCATTTTGTGCGGATCAGACATGAACGGAATAAACGTGTATAACAACGCTTCCTTTTCAAATCCCAGTGGTTGGCTAGTCACAAATTTGAGCTGATAGTTTAGCACCAAGACCAAAATGATAAATGCAATCGAAGAACTAAACTGAAGGATCGTGAGATTTTTTCGAAGAAATCCCCCAAAGGAAAACCCTCTCCTTCTATCCACTTCCCCTTTCAGCGCACGTTGCGGTTGATATCCCGACAATACCAACGATGGATAAATGCCTGTAATCAACGAAACTACCACCGGAAAAAAGCCATAGAAAAGTAGATTCATTATTGAAAAATATTCTATTCTAAAATTGGAAGGAAGGTAGCTAGAGAAAATTGTACGAATCAATTCTACCAATCCCATCGCGAAGAATGTACTGAAAAGCACCAGCAAAAATGTCTCTGCGAGAAATTGTGAGATTAGCTGCGGCCGCGTTCCGCCAATCGTTTTACGAATTCCCACTTCCTTCGCCCGGCCGATCGCCTGCGCCGTTTCCAGATTGATGAAATTCAAACTCGCCAATACGAGAATAATTAAACCGATATAGATCAGACCATTCAAGTATACTTTAGAAACTGTCTCATCGGTATAGTTCTCCGCAAAGTGCATCTCGGCAAGTGGCTCTAGAAAAAAGTTCGTTTTAATATCTTCACTCTTCTCAAAATTCTTTTTAATTAATGGCTCAAAGCCAAGATCGATGCTCTCCTTTGATACGCCCGCCGAAGTTTTGACAAATAGCTGCGTACTCGAATTAACATTTCCCCACATGTGAAGTCCATACCATTCTTTCTTCTCCTGCGTATCTATCGTGCTGAAGGAGATGAAATCCGTGAAAATGAAGTCCGTATTCTCAGTATAATCCTTCACCACACCAGAGATCTTAGCATAGATAGAGTCAGAATCGATGTAGAGCATTTCTTTGCCCAGCACGTCTGTGGCTTCCAAACGTGGAAAATATTTGTGGAGACTTTGCTCCGAGATCACCAATGAATTCGGATCTTCAAGTGCTGTGGCCGGATTACCGGCAAGCCATTCTCTTGGGAAAATTTCGAAAAATCCACCATCCGCATAAGTCACCTTATCCACTCTCCCAAAGATCTTTTGCTGCTCTGGATTGATGACCAATGTTTCATAAAGCGTGACCAGGCGACCTTTATTCTCAATACCGGGAATTTCATCTTGAATCACTTCGCCCAGTGGACCTGGCGTACCCGTATTAGGAAAAGATCCACCATCTCCCATATCGGTAAATGTATTCACTCTGAAAATGCGATCCCAATTTGGATGAAAGCGATCATAGCTATAGGAAAGCGCCACGACATTGAAAATCAGAAAGCAGATCGCGATCCCAATCGACAACCCAAGAATATGGATTGAAGAGCGCATCTTATTACGAAGAATATTTCTCCAGGCGATTTTTAGATAATTTTTCCACATGGTCTCATGAATTAAAAATAGTAAGAGTTTAAAGTTGGATAATTCGTTTTATTCGTGCTTGCGAAGGGCGTCAAGATGCTTACTATTAACCTTAGGTTTTTGTGCTGAGGCAATCTGTTATGGTGCAATAAACAGGTTACTTTTTCGTATTACCTCCTTTGAGCAATCAGGATAACTCTCTTCACTCACTCTTCAGGTTATCTACAGGATTTGCGTAAGCAGATTTAAGAGTTTGTGCACCAATTGTCAGCAATGCGATAAATAGGATGAATGCTAATGGTAGCGCAAATAACTGCCAGCTGATTACAACTCGTAAAGCATAATTTCCCAGCCAAACCTGAATAAAATAATAAGAAATAGGAATCGCAATAATTCCCGAAAGAGCTACAATCCCCATAAATCCTTTAGACAAAATCCACACTAATGAAGGTTTGGATGCCCCAAGTACAGTTCTCACTCCTATCTCTTTTGTGCGCAACTGAACCATAAATGCGGACAAACCAAACAGACCCAAACCTGCAATCAGAATTGATAATAACGTAAATAGCAATATCGCTTTAGCAAATTGCCGCTCTTGTTGATATTGTGCATTATAGGTATCATTCATGAAGTAGTAATCGAAGGTATAATCTGGATAGACTTGGGCCCAAATATTCTGCAACCCATCTATCGCCATTTTTGAATCCGAGGTATTCAACTTTACTATAAAATTATCCGGATTATCTCCCCTATATAATATCAATGGCAAGTAGGCTTCCTTGGGAGATCGTTGGTGGAAATTTTTGAAAACACCCTGAATTTCCGAAGGAATAGAATTTATATAAAATGTAATTTTTTGGCCTACAGCCTCTTCAGGATTGGCATATCCCAAGTTTTCCATCGCTTTTTCGCTGATCAGAATGCTCTCCTGTGGGATATCTTCTTGCAAGGGACTTCCTGCCAAAAGCTCTATTCCCATCACCTCTGGATAGTTTGCTTTTACCCCATAGTGGTAGTAAGTGAAACCTCCTAACCTCTCCTCCTCACCTACTTTTCTCACCCCTGAGGATGAACTCATGTCCTTAACCTCGGAGCCTGGAACTGAATTGGCAAGGGTCAATTCTTTAACCCATGTATTTTGCAAAGCCTGAGATTCAAATACGCTCATTAAGCTATTGGAAAGTGAATCGGACGCTATACCTTGAGGAGTTCTAATCACCAAAGTATTGTCAATTTCCACTCCCAGTTCCTGAGAGTTTAAAAATTGCATCTGCTTGAAAATCGCCATAGTCACACAGAGCAACACAATTGAAGCGATAAACTGTACATATACAAGACTCTTTCTGAGTGCTACGCCTTTTGCTGTATTGCTGAATTTCCCCTTCAAAACTGAAATCGGCTTGAACCCTGACAGCACGATTGCAGGATAAAAACCCGAGGCGAGCGTTCCGAGAAATATGACCCCAAGGATCAAAAGAAATAGTCTCAACTCTCCAAAATCAGCAATACTTAAATCTAGGGTAGTGAATGCTTTGAAAAAAGGTAATAACACGATAAACAGAAGGATGGCTACGAGTCCGGAAATCAAATTAGTCAAGAACGCATCACTGAAAAATTGTAAAATCAACTGGCTCTTGGTAGATCCGATTGTTTTTCTAATTCCCAC
>Ga0307487_1001494_pt1 | contig 16346 bp, 10 predicted proteins | sample CBIW12metaG_FD_203665 | JGI IMG/M metagenome (GOLD analysis project Ga0307487, IMG submission 203665) | Sea-ice brine microbial communities from Beaufort Sea near Barrow, Alaska, United States - CBIW 1.2 | ecosystem: Environmental > Aquatic > Marine > Coastal | place: USA: Alaska | collected... | reverse complement strand
GCACCCGCCTAAGCAAAGCATTGCTTTGATATAGGGCAAGGAGAAATGGCAGAGCGGTTTAATGCGGCAGTCTTGAAAACTGTTGAGGGTCACACCTCCGGGGGTTCGAATCCCTCTTTCTCCGCTGAAAGAATACGTAAAGACCTGTAAATAAGGGCTTTACGTATTTTTTATTTTGTATTTGTCCGTGATTTGTACCGAATATAATTCAAAGTCATTTGATTTTCCATACAAGTTTAGAAAATCAATGCTTTACAAGATTGAAACTAGCACTTATAATATTTGTTTCATATTAATTTTTTTTCCCCCTAATCCAATTACATCTGTATTCTCTCCATAGATCAATAAATTCTGCTTTTCTTTTATAGGGGCATAGGATTGATTGTTTTTTTAACCACATTTAAAAGAATATAAGATTTTTGTAGACTCGAATTTTTCCTTCCAATTTGGAATTAGCTAAAAATTAATTAAAATGATGTTAGTAAGTGGACAATTATTAAATATTTCATCCATAGATTATGGTTTAAAACTTATTAAGTTGGTAAACATTAATAGCAAAATTATAATCATTCTGGGAATTCTTTTCCTAACTAGGTAATTAATAATCTCTTTATATTTAATATTTAACTACCCTTAGAGTATTAAAAATATTTAATACCTTATCCTCCTGGATCTCTATATTACCATATAATTCTCTTAAACTATTCAATACCATTGAGACATTCCATAGTGGGTGAATAATAATATTGTATTTTGTTGTAAAACCGATCATAGAATCTCCAGTAATTTTTTTTAAATATTTAAAACGAACACCATCGAGCGATTCAATACTAGGATTAATTTTCGAGTACGTTTCTGCACTCTTATTTATTAAGCTTATAAGATCTTCATTTTCAAAATATTCAGGTAATGTTTCCTTTAAACCATAAGTATAATTAGCGTCTTTCATAAGCCTTAACAAACCTATTCCAAGCCGCCAATCAAGGATATGATGATAACCTAAATTGTTATAGGTGTTTAAACATTTCTGACATGAAGTATTACAATCTATTTTGTGGTCAACTATTGCGTTAATGAATTTATGTTTGTTTTCTAATATACTATCCAATATTTCATTAAAATTTTGATATATGTAATTGACAAACCCTGAGCCATTTGGAGCCGCATCACTTAGATATAAATATGGAATTCCATTTGTTTTTTTTAATTCACTAATTTCTATTTCTTGTGGATCAACATCTAAGATATCAGCTACAACTCGTTGGAGAATAAAAGCTGCTGAATAAAAAGCAGATTTAATAGCAGCAGTGTTTCCAGTGATTAAATTTAGATTCAGTGCAGGTGGAATATTTACCAATTCCAATTTAATCATTTCAGTAGTTTTTTTTGTACCCAATGCAATTTCTTCCAAACTTCTATTTTCCCTATCAGATAAATATCTACTTATTATAAAATTAGGAGTAAAATCCAGGTTTTCTATCGCAACATTTAAATTTTTGTCAATCTCTGTATTTTCCCATTCACCAGAAGATTTAAAATTCCTAATTGCGACTCCTTCAAAATAGTTTCCGTTATTATTATTAATATGCCAAATGTCTGAACCGGAACCATAGTAAAACAAATTGTAGTTATCTCTTGAAGAACCAGTAACAGAATTCTCATTTTCATTAGCAAATATCCTAGAAGATGAGTAATTAGAAATGGCATCAACGTTGTTTAAATTGTTTCCATTATTAGTGAAAAGCCGATCGGATCTAAAAGCTTTTGGAATTACTAAACGTCGATGTTCATGAAACTCTTCCACTTCATCTCCAAAATCCTGGATATTAATTATATTATTGTTTTCGTCTAAAATTAAATTATAGCTGTATTCTAATGCGTTTAATTGTTCTTGATTTTGACCATTAAATTTTTGAAACGTTTTTATCCTTCTTTTTCTATCTGTTCCGGAAACTATTTTTAAAGGAACCGTAATACCAATAGATTCATATTCTCCTTTGTCCTTAGTTTTAATGGACCCTGGAGCAAATTCTGTTATGGCTTGCTCAAGACTTCTATCAATAGATTTTAAGTTATTACCATTTGAGCCATGGTAAAGGTTACGGGTATTGCTTGGCATACCGTACATGGGTAGTAAGCCTGCTTCGGCCAATGTTTGGGCCAATCCTTCGGTGTAAGTGTTTGATTCAACCGCCTTATCTATTTCTTCAATTAAATCAAGATATAACCATTGTTTTAATTTTTCAATATCTTCGTTTATTCTATTATTTTGATTGAATTGAGATAGATAATATTTTACATACTCATTAATAATATTCTTATTATTTAATAACCATTCCTTTACATTTGGTCTATAATTCAGCCAAGCTTCGGATAATCCAAATTCTCCATGTGTATCAATGTTTATCTGATCAACTTCGATAGAATTAAAAGCAAATTTTAAAATGGTTTTTGTTAGCATCCTTCTAACAATTGGTGCTTTAATTTCATATTTACCATTAATGTAAGTTGGTTCTAATGCCAGGATTGGAGAGGGTGCATCACCACCAATGATTTCTTCAATACCATCATAATAGTAATATGTATCATGGCTTTTTCCTCTGCAAAATGTTAAGGCGGCAGAGAAGGCTTGGCCACGACGCCCACAACGACCTACTCGTTGCTGGTAATTGTATCGTGTAGGTGGCATATTACCTAAAAAAATTGCTTGGAGACTCCCAATATCGACACCAACCTCCATTGTTGTAGTCACATTAATCATATCAATTTCTTGAGATAGGCGGTCTTTATTATTTTCTATTTTATCATTTTGAACAACTACACCTTTAAATTGTAGTTGCCTTTCTGACTGATTGTCGGTTTGGCCTGTTAACTCAGCCGTTCTCAGACGGATGGATTTTCTAGGTTCTTTTAATACATCAAAACTAATAAAATTATTGGCTCTAAGATGGTCTACTGATCCGGTTGGCACCCTTGGCAATTCATTTAAGCATTGGAGATTAGTACACAAACCGGAACCAATATGTAAATGAATTTTCTTACAATTTGTACATTGAAAATATTTGCTATTATTCTTAACTCCCTCGAATTCTAAAGAATTTGGCATAATTTCAAACATAACATTACCAAAAACAAAGCTCAAATAATTGTAAAGATTATTTCCTAATTCTTCACTTTCTAAATCATGTAAATCTGAAAATACCTCAATTAAACGTCTAAATTTTATAGGTAGGCTATGGTAATTACCGTAAGAAGTGGAAACAAAAAAATCAGGATTTGCATAACGATAATTATCCCCCATTATTCTTAGAAATGAATTTAGGAAATTATCTACATGCAGATCTTTAGGAATTTGTCGTGAGAGGGCGAGGTAAAATTCATTATTTTTCCGTTGTCTTATTTTTAAAAAACCTATTCCAGCACTTTCAGAATTTATATCGGTATATATACCAAAACTATTTCTAAATATAGTCGCATACAATAGCTCTTTTACACCATTTATAAAAGAAGGGCCAAAATTATAATTATTGTCCTGGATCCTATTTCTTATTAATGTAATTGGTGCAATTGTGCCATTTTCAAAATCATAAAAATTACTCCAATGATAACCACCTTCACTTTCCTTTTCAAATCCAACTCCATTTGGATTAATTCCTAACTCTAATAGCTTTTTTATTAAAGGACCATTAAGCTGATTATTATCTGCTTCAATAATACTTTCTAAATTAAAAGTACCCTGTGGGTTTAAATATTGGTTTAAGGCTTCTTTATTATCTGTCAATACAAAATCTACAATATCATAGGCATTGGGTATTTCAGATTTATATTCTTTTATTTCGGGATATATTTTTTCTCCTATGTCCCGAGTTTTTTGGATTAATTCTAAAATTCTTAAATTTGGTGTATTAAGATCTTCTATACATTGCAAAAATAATACTCTTAAGATATCTCTAAAATGTTCTTTCTCAATTCCGAAAGCTTGCTTTGCTGCATCTTGACGACTATCTGAAAATCCAACTAATTTTGGGTTTTTCTCATTTAATTGATATAATAATTCTTTACTTAAAACCTGATTACTTCGTGCTATACCAGTTCTAAAGCTTCTAATAGGGGATTTGGTATATAAGCGTGCGGAATAATCGGCATTACACGAAGGACAAATATGCGGAAGGGCTTCTAAAAAATCAAATTCATTATTTTCTTGAAAATCTATAATATCATCAGAATTTAGTCTGTTAACAGTTAGCACGAAAGTGAATCCTTCAATATATTCTTGGCTTGGCATTTGATCTCGAAAAATTAACTCTCCGTTAAATGGATTTAAAAATGACTTTCTCCAATTGCCTCTTACTCCTGTTTGAGCATAGGTTCTCACTCGATTTATATTGGTTTGTTGAAAATCGTTTCGTCCCCTAATTCCGTCGTCCCCTTGCTCCATCAAAGCATACCGATCATCATTATTTTGAGAAGGCCAAAATACTGCGTATTCATGGTACCACTTGTTTTGAACCATAGGGGTTACTTGATTATTGGGAATTTTATTAAGGTCAGGACTATTTAATGATAATTCCCATTTCTGAACATCATTGCATTCTGGGAGTACACTCTTATTACCTCCAATAAAAGGAGAAGCACATTTTTCACAACGTAATGTTTCTAAAACTTTGTGTATCGTCCCGTCATTCCCATTTTTTGCGGACATGGGTAAATACATTAATTCCCCAAAAGGTTTTTGTACTGTGTTTTCTTTTTGGGGTAACAACTCGGCCCACAATCCTTCTATATATTTATAAAATTGGTGGAACCTTATTCTAGGGAGTTTGATATCTTTAAGTAAGTTAATTTCATCATCTGCACGAATTATTAAAAATCCTCTTAAAGCCTTTACATTCCCGTTAAATAATTTTTCCGCTAAATCATCTAATGCAATTGGAACTATTTTGCCATGTTTGTTTTTACAAGCCTCATTAAATCGAGCATAAATATTTTCGAAGTTAGAATTGAAATATTCACCAAGGGTGCTAAATCCCAATTTATAGGCTAATTTTGATTTTAACTTACCTTTCTCCGATTTCGTTTTTAAAAGATAAGTTTCATCAATTTCTGAAAATGCCCTAAGATTTAATTGAGGTCCCAATTTTGGGGAATAATCGCTGCCCGACTGAATTTCAAATGCTTTCTTGGTTTTATCTTCGAAATAAACTCCAAAAAATTGTTCTAAATATTTCTGAGTTTTATTTTCGTCTCCTAAGGACGCACTTGAAGCCAAAATTCGTAACTGTGGATTAGGTATTTTTTTCCCATTTATTTCAATAACCGGTCTAACCCCTATTACATCTAAAAACATCCTTATTAAGAAAGCTATTTCGGTACCTGAAGTTCCTCTAAATAAATGAAGTTCATCAACAACTAGATGAAACACATTTCTTTTATCCTCCTCTATCCATTTTCTGGTGCTTTCAAACATGTTTGATTCAATATCCCTCATAAGCATTACCCCTAACATTGAGAAGTTAGTAATCAAAATATCTGGAGGCGATAGTTGCATGTCCCAGCGAGTTACCATTTCAGAAGTTCTGGAACTGGTGGTAAGTCTAGGGGCAATGTAGAGCACATCCTCTTTCTTACTATTATTTTGCACTGCATAAGCTTCAACACTATTCGAATTATTCCTTATTTCTCTAAGCTTTTTAAAACAAAATTCTCTTTTCCGTCTGTTAGGTTTGCCTTGGAAATTACCTGATGTTATTGTGCTTCCATTGTATTGTCCAAAATAAATTCTATTGCCCTTTAAACCTTTATCATTATCAAAATGCTTTCTGACTTCGTCGCTATCAAGTGCTTTTCGAAGTCTGGTCATTTGGTCCTCTACTAAAGCATTCATAGGGTATAAGATTAACGATCTTAAAGCCGCTATTCGTTTTTCGCCCTGACGTTGGATAGGTAAATAACCTCTTTCATCGGATTCTATATCAAACCAATTTGGAATATTATAATTAGGTTTATTCCAAGTTTTAGCTTCCCTGTATAATCCTGCCAATAAAGGAAGTAGAAAAGATTCGGTTTTACCAGAACCGGTACCTGAATTAATAACCGTATTTTTATTCTTAACAAATGCTTTTATAAACATATCCGTCTGGTGTTGATAAGGTGGATAGTTCATTAAACCAGGTTTAATAAATTTTTCGAAAAAATCATAAGCTATCTCCCTTTTTCCATCAAAACCTGGAGTGGCAATCTCTGTAAGGTCAGTAATACTTTCTATATCCTTATCTTTTATTCTCGTAGTGTTATATTCGGTCAATATTTCAAAAAATGGATTTCTTGATAAAGTATTATTATTTTCTAGAGTTCTATCTTTTCTGTCATTAAGTTCCTCATCATTAAAACTATACATGGTTTTAAAATATCTTAAGTAATTTTCTCGTATTTTAGAAAATGCACCAATAGGATCAATGGATAATAAATTTTCGTATAAATTTGACTTCATTTTATTATAATTCTTTTATAAAAATTTTTTCAGAGGTATTTATATTAAGAGAGAGGTCTCTTGGGGGTTTTTTAAATTTTAGTTCAGAAGTTTCGTTATTTAAAATCTTACTCAATAGTTGATTAGTGGTCGATTCTTCTTTTTTTACCAATAACACATTATAGGTTTGATCGTTAATTGTTAATCTTGAAGTTTGGTGGTTTATATTTTTAATATATTTAACATTGACGAATAATTGCTTGTAGTTGGAACGTAAACCAATAAATTGATCGTTATTATCCTTTATAATTAAAGCGTGTTTAATATCGCTATCAATAGTGCAGGTTAAAAATTCCATTTTATTTTTCGAATTATCAACCATATATAGTATTTGTGGATTATCATCTAAATTGGTTGAACCTGTTAATATTCTGGCAAGTTGTTCTCTTCGATCAACTTTCTCGGAAAAATTATATTGATCGAAATTCATAAATGTGAACTCTTGAACATTAAAATGGTCATTTGCATTTTTAAGAAACACTTTTATTGTTTTAGGGATACCATGATTAATGATGCAGCAGCAACGATATACAACCTCTGGGAGTTTAATTTTTGAAGGGATCAGTAATTCCGGAGCATAATTATAAGATTGGTCTCCAAACCTCCTTTTCATTAATAATAAGGGGGTTTTCCATACGTGTGCAATAAATAATTTAGACCATTTTGGATAAGTATTATTGTAAAATTCATTTTCTGTTTTTTCAATAAATTTTTTGACAAAGGTTTGTCCATTTTCGATGTATATACCTTGACTTTCTATAATTCTGGGGAAATTTGAATCCTTTGGATAATTTAATCGTTGATTTTCTAAATTAATTATAGTTTTTAAATGGGTTTTCTCAAAATCTGCAATGGAAGCTATGAAGTGTAATAATGTATCCCCGAGATGATATTTTTGTTCTACATGTATTTGCTGTTCGAAGTTTTCTTTTATATTTTGTAAATATTTCTCTAATTTTTTATTGATATCGATATAAATTATTTCGGGTAATAATGCTTTTTCGAGTGAATTATTTTCTGAAATATTATAACGTTTAAATTTAATTTGAATATTATTTTCATCACAAAAGGCGACAATTTTTTGAATCATAAATCGTGTTCTGGCACCTGTTAACTGATAAACTTGGGTATTAGAATTTAATACTTTTTCGATTTTCAATATTCCAGGAGGTAACAGCTGGAAAAGCTGGTGATTACCTTCATTTTTTATGGAGTTTATATATCCTAATGCTATGAGATTATTTATTAAATTATATCTGGAAAATTTATCTTCTCGAATTATATATTTTTTACTTTCAAGATAAGACAATGCAGCATCTATTGCTGAATTAATGTTTTTCCTGGTAATAATATTTTTATCACTTTTATAAAAAATTGCTGTAAGTAAAAAAATAAAATAATTATCATTATAAGAGGATTTCTCTTTCAAACCTGAGAGGCAATGCTTGCTGGCATTTAGCTCAATATTTTTACCATTTATAACTGAATTTCCTCGAATGTACCCTTCTGTTTTGGGACCATTAACTCCCCATTTATCATATTTAAAAAGATCCTCAATAGCTGGTGTTTTTAACTCTGTTCCAACAATTGAAAAATCAAAAGAACGTTCCAAATTTTTATAAAGGAATTTTACAATTATTATGGAAGCTTGACTTATTATTACCCCTTCATTACAAAATAAATGGCAAGTGCTTTTTTCACAATGAAATTCAATGTCTTTATCAATGGCTCCGTTTCGATAAATTTTAATATTAAAATCATTAAAATCTAATTCATTGTCTTGTAATTCAAAGTGAGGTAGTCCTACATCTAGATATAAATTATTATTCACTTTTAGGCCACCTAGCTTTTTAATATAAAGATTATCTGTGAAATTCGTACTATAGATTATACCGTCTTCTATATTTCTGTAATAGGATTGTTTAATGTTTGATGCAGAATAAAAGACGAAATTTTCTCCAAATATTGATTGTAAATTATTTGACGTTATTCTATCTAAATTATCAATATTTTCCCCATTGGACGCCCATTCTTCCCAGTTGGTTATAGCTTTATTATTTTTCGAAACAACTACAATTATATCATAATTTTTTTGTGGGTGTAATGTTTGAATATAATTTAAATCAGCCTTTTGGAAAAAGTTCGCTTCATTAATTTTAATATTTCTCAGCTCCAATGATTTGTCATTAGTGGATAATAAAACATCCTGAAAACGGTTAGGGCAACTGGTAATTATTGGGTCATTATAGTAACCATATTTATCTTTACCAGATGGAGAAAAGCTAACATCCGGAATATCATTTGGTCTTAAAAATGTATCTGTGACAAGTTGCAATGAAATCTTTTCTGTATTTATTTTGAATGCCAGATTTCCTTTTCTAAAGACTTGAATTTTTTCTCCTTTCTCACTCTCGGAAAAACGTTCATGATCAAAGTTGAGTGCACGGTTTAAAAACCATTCTGCATATACCTGTTTTTTAATCGCTTTTTTTAATTTATCTCTTAATGTGGACCTGCCAATGTATGGAAATATTTTATTTGCTAACTCAGGGTATATAGCATTGTCGTTTAATATTATTTGATGTTTGTATAAGGTTTCTTCAAATTGTGAGTTTTCTTCAGGTTTAAGTACCACTTGATAATTTAATAAACCCATATAGGAAAGTTGGCCAATTCGTCGGGCTCGAAAAATACCATTTCTCTTTTTGGTGGTCCATTTCTCGATTTCTTCAAATAGATGGTCAAGTCCATCTAAGGTATTAACTCTTTTCTTTAATGGTAAAAATTTTGAAATAACTGAATTAATATTTCTGTAAAATGAGTCATCTGTATTATCAAGATATATTGTAATGTAAAAAATTATATAATTAAAAAAAATTAGATCATATGATTTATTAGCTTCATTTATTATTTGGGGAAAATCAGTAATTTTATTTTTTAGACTTCTATTGATCTCCACCGGTCTACTTTTGCTATGATTAATAAAGGAATATAAATCACACCTTTTGTCAAAATCAATTAAAATACATGTAAGAAAATCATCATAGTTACCTAAATTCTCCTTCTGCCCAATTTCGTTTATTAATGTTTTATCTGCATATAGAATTATCTCATTCACTTCATTTTTTTGATAAAAAAAATGACTTATTAACGCTTTATTCCATTTAATATAATCCATTATCTGTTTTTAATAATTGGATATTTTCGGAAATTCTGTATTTAGAAATAGTGAATAATTCCACCAATAATATTTTAGATGTGTTTTCTATTATCAAGTATATCATTAACGTAAAAGATTAATTTTGATTTAGAAGAAACCATAAAAATAAAAGCCAAAAGTAGGGGCAGGAATAATTTTTAAGTCTCGAAAGTAAAGCTAATGATTTATTTAAAAATTTTGTTAAAATTCATAAATATTTTATAATATAAGTGGTTGTATTCAATATTAATCGTTACTAAATAAAGTAGGTGGTTTTTGTTAGTTATTTAAGATTTGGAAATTATAGGGAATTACAGCTTAATATGAAGGGTTTTTTTTAAACGACTTTATACCGGGATCGTGAATTAATGTTTATAGATTTTAATTTGAAATCGCCGTTGCAATGGCTTCCAATGGAGCCATTGCTTCACCGTTGCAATGGCTCGTTGATTCACCATGGAATAGTGGTTGTTGAGAACGCGCATAATGTCAATGGGAATCACCATTGCAATGGCCCGTTGGTATATTGCAACGGCGTGGTTGATTGCCGTTGTAGCCATTGCAAAAGCTATTTTTGAACGTGAAATATAGCCAAGACAGGGTATTTAGCCATTGCAACGGCTTCCAATGGAGCCATTGCTTCACCATTGCAATGGCTCGAGGATTCAGCGTGGAATAGTGGTTGCCGAGAACGCGCATGATATCAATGGGAATCACCATTGCAATGGCTTTCAATGGTGCCGTTGCGAAAGCTGTTTTTGAGGGTGAAATATAGCCAAAAGAAGGTAAATAGCCATTGCAATGGCTATTGCTAATTTGTGGTTAATTCAGAGTACCTGGCAATTGATTTTTGATCAAATAATTTCTCGGTCTCGGCTTTAGTAATCTTTAAAGAAATAGCCATAAAAATTTCTTAAAAAAGATAACATACAATAAACAAAGGAACCTATAAAAGCACCATATAGCATAGTATTTATATCTTCTGTTAAGCCAGTATCTTTAATTAAAAAAGTCAGGGAAAGAAAAGCTGATAAAAGAGAAAGAAAGATAAGATAAGGTTTCCCCAATACTAAATAACGGGTTAGTTTATATCTAACGGTGGTAAAATTGTTTTTAAATTTATGAACCCTAAGTACCCTAAGAATTTTGGTATGGAAGGCATAATCGAGAAAACCCAATTCGTGTGGATATAGGAATACGGTTGGAATGCTATTATTTATATATACTTTTGCTTTCTTATCATATTCCGTTCTTACCGTTTTTGTGGAATTATACATCCCGAAATACTCTACATATATCTTCAATTTCGGTAAATAAAAGTCTGCTTTACGGTAGCTTTTGTGATCTCCAGAGAGGTTCTCAATTTTATATTCAGCTTTATATTTGATTCCCATTTCCTCCAAGTGATTACGAATGTACATTTCTTCAGAAGTTGGGGCAAAGGAATTTTTTTTTAATTCTTTGGGTTCAAATAACAATTTACTGTTTAACATAGTCAATTTTCTAGAGGTTATTGAAAATGAAGCAATTATATGATCACTATTGATTCGCTATTAAAAAAAGTTTACCACAAGCACGAGCATCTGATAGCGCCTGATGATGTTCAAGTTGAATGCCGTGTTTTTTACATCAAGCATTTAAATTTGCAGGATTGTAGCCTTTTGCTCGATATATTTTTAATGTACATTCCCATTTGTTGGGTATGTTTAAATCAATGTACTCAATTTTATAATCTCTCATTGTTTTAGATAAAACACTTCTATCAAAACTTTCATTGTGAGCAACAAGAGTTTTACCGTAAATACGTTTTTTTATTTCGGGATATATTTCATTGAAATTTGGAACATTTTTGGTGTCATTTTCTGTAATTCCGTGGACTTGAATATTATGCCAATTGTACTCATTGTTTGGTGGTTGAATTAATGCGTGAAATTCATCAATAATTTTACCGTTTTCAAAAGTTACAATTCCAACAGAACAAATATGATGTCTTGTCGCTGTTTCAAAATCAATTGCTGCAAATGTTGTTTTCATTTTAGTGAAGGTAACGGTTTAGGTTATTGCAAGTGGCGGGAGTAGGGACTTGTCGGCTTGGTTGTTTGTTAGTTGACACCTAAAACATCACTTTTTACTCGATTGCCCAATATATGCTGTGTTAGGTGCAGGCGTTTCACCATTCATTCTTTGCAGATAATGGTTGCCATTCATTTTTATCCCTATAATATTCTTCAAGTGAATAATTTGATATGTCATTCTGACAAAACCCAATAATGAGTTTATTGTCATCGTCTTTGTAAAGTTCGTCAATCCTATCTCGATATTTTAATTCTAGTCCGTCTTCTGTAAAGATTCCTAATTCAAGATATTCCGACAGGTCGCAAAATTCCTGTTTGTTAACTTTTTTGTTAAAGAAATAGTACTCTTTTGATATAATATTTTCCTTTTCGTCATATTTATATTTTGCAGGATGTGTAGTAGAGTGAAGGAAACCTCTCGCAAGTTCAAGTCTTTTTGAAACTTTTCTTATTCTTTTATTTGGTTCGGAAATAAACTCTAATACAATTATACCTTCCTGTCCGAATTTTTGAATTATTGAAATGTCGGCATATAAGTAGTTAGATTTATCTGCTTCATTTCTATAATTCGTAGTATACTGTAGTTCTAATATAGGTTCTGAGAATGAAGATTGAAAAAAGGAATAAACATGTGATTCTTTTAAAATATCATCATTGTTAGCCACGAACGTATTGTACTTAACTAGTTCTATATAGCTTTTTGAGGAAATTATTTCTTTAATATTTCGATTTTGCAAGCACTTCCTGTAAAACCAAAATGAAGAACTATTTTTAATTTCAACTTTATTATTTCGTACTTGTTCTTCGTACCTTAATTTATTTTGCCTAATTCTATCTTGTTCTTCACCTTCTTTTTCCTTTCTTTTTTGTTCATCTATTTCTTTTTCTTTATTAAGTTCATCAATAATATCCTGTTCAAGATTTAGTATATTATTTAGGAATTTCTCTTGTGAAAGAGTTACAAATTTCTTTTTTAATTTTGGAGTTAAACGAACCATTGTGTCCGAGAAATCAAGGAATAAGTTACCATTTTTGTTATATTTTGAATGAATCCATTTTCTAATTCTCTTTAAAAAGGAACTTGTTGTTTCGGGTGAAGAAATGATGTGATAATCGAATTGCTCATATGAAAATAAGGGAATCTTAAATAATGTATCTTTAGCTTCATAATCTGTTAAATCAAGCACTAAGTAGGGTGTGTAATTTAAAGCCTTATGTGCTATATATCTTGAATCAATCTCATTTATAGAAACATCAAGAGTATGCTGAAACTCTATAGCAACAGAGTCTACTACACTGTCAATACGATGTATTTCTTCTTTGTATTCTTCAACAATTTCATAGGTTTTATTCCCAGTTTTAGTGACTCCATATTTGTTTTCAATTTTTGAATATTGCCAATCTGAATGCCAAAAGCACATTTTATTATCTCTCTTTTCCTTTTGATTACCAACTGAACTCTTTATTCTTAAATGAGATGTACGATAACTCTTATTGTTAATAACAGATATAAATATGTCGTCATAATATTTGTACCAAGTTTTATATTTTGGAATTGCTTTGGTAATGTCATTTATTTCTATAATTATTCTTTTCATTATTTTTTTGCAATGTGCTTTCTTATCGCTTGTACTAGCGGTTTTGGTTAACGCAAGTAATGAGTGTAGGGACGCGTTCTTGTCGGCTTAGATGTTTTTTACTTGATGTCTAAAATATCACTTTTTACTTGAATGCCCGCTATTTGCTATTAACCGATATTAGCGATAGTTATCTAACTTTACTCTCAATAAACGAAATAGTTTTTTTCGTTATAGTTTCCTCGGTATATCTTAAGATGTCAAAATCTCCTTCAGTAAGAAAATATATATACTCATCAATTAATTTTAGATTTGGAAATTTTCCTGTGGTATGAAACCATTGTAACGTAAAAGTTTTCCTGTAATGAGCAGTAGTATTCTTTACTTTTTCTTGTTTTACAATCTCATAAAGTAATTTTTTTCTTTCTTCATTATGCATAATTTTTATGCAAAATTGATTAGTATCAATATTAATCAAATTTTCAAATTCGCCGGAAGAGTTCAGGCCATGAAAATCTATTATATTTATAGATTTCTTATCTTCAAAAAATTGTAATACAAAATCATTCATAAAAATAATATTTGGATTACGATCATCTGTCATGAAAACATAATTTTCAGTATAAGCTTTTTTGCCTCCAAGAGTTTCTAGATACGTAACGTGAATAGGAAAATTAATCATTTCTAATTCCAGATTTCTCTTGGATAATATTAGTTTTCTCATTTTTTCCATAGTATCATCTTCTAAATTGAAAATGTCTTCACAAATAGCCGTTCTCCATACTTGTAGATAGAAAAAACAATAGCAGATAATAGCTAAATCTTTATCGAAACATATTTCATCAGTTTTAGAAAGATCTTTACTCCTAAAATTTGGAAGAATTTTTTCTAAAAAAGGTGTTTCTATATCAGTAAATATCTTTTCACAGTCTTGACAAAAAATGAAATCTACAGAAAAAGGAATATCCATAGCTTTTTGTATTTCTTCTTCTGTTGGCTCTCTTCCTAATTCTTTTTCAAGTTTTTCAACCGAAGTTCCACGCTGGAAGTTAAAGTCTAAAAATGGAGATAAATTATCCATTGAAAAATAGAATCCATTCTCTCTTTCATTGGATCCATCTTGATTTAAACAATTTCTGATTATAGCATCAGTTAAATAATGTGTATTTTTTTTATTTGCTTCTTTTTCTTGACAAAGCTTGCAGATCATTTGAATTTTGAATTATGTGATAATTATCGCTAACTGTCTTGATTAATGCAAGTTGTGGAAGTAGGGACGCGAACTTGTCGATTTAGACCTGGTTTGTTGGTGAATTTAATTATTTTCTTTAAAAAGCTCCCAGCTATTTGCAATAACCTTTGTTATATGTGGTAATATTATGACTTTTTGGTTATCAGTAATTGTTCTTCAGAATTACTAATTATTATTTCTTTTGAATTTTGTAAAGTTGCCTTATTGATACTTAAAACACCTTGAATATTAATCTTTTTGTAATAGAATATTTTGAAGATTTCTAGATCTTTTTTTTCTGATTTTTTGAGTGCTAAAATGCTTTTAGGTGAAATTGGAAAAATAAACGAATCGACGAAATCAAAATCAGTATTAAAAATTTGATTTTTTTCATTTAGTGTAAATCCTGGATTGTCTGATGTTACGAAAGGATTTTCATAATCGGTATTTATTACTATGGGTTCCCACTTTAGTAATTTTTCTATTAATTCTTCTCTAACCTCTTCATTGCCATAAATCCCAGCTCTATATACATTCTGTAAGTAGTTTTGATCTTTATATTTTTCACATACCACTTCTACAGCTTGATTAACTAAATCTGTGTTTAGACCAAGCATCTTGCAGAATTGGACCGCTTCATCTCTGAATTTTTTGGTTTCTTTTTGGACTTTATTAGATTTCGGATCGAAATCTATGAATTTTTCACTGAAAACAGGGTTTCTCATCTTTATGTCAACTAATATTCTGACTAATCTTTCGAACTCTGTTTTAGTGAATTTTTTATGATGATCTATTTTATCGAATAACTCCTCTAATTCTTCGTTTTCATATGAAAAACAACTTTTTTCAATAATGTTAGGATCTTCAATATTATATCTTTCTATAATTTCTTGATCATCAAAAGTATATCTTTTTAATCCATAACAGATTTTACTTTTATTAGTAAGCTTTGTAGTATTTGGGTATTTTGAACTTGTTTTTAAAGTATATACATCTCCATTTTTATTAAGAGAAAATCTCTTTAAATAAATCTGTGGAACATAATGGTGTTTTACTGGCTCACTCATATATTGTTAGCGGTTTTAGAATTTGGGAATTTGAGGGAATTAAATAAAAATAAGAACTGGATATTTTTAAACTGCTTTAGCGGTCTTGCAAATTAATGTATGAAGATAAATAATTTAAAATAGACATTGCAACGGCTTCCAGCGGACCATTAATTTACCATTGCAATGGTTTCCAATGGGAGCCATTGATTTACCATTGCAATGGCTTCCAATGGCTCCGTTGATTCACCGTGGAATTATGGCTGTTGAGAAAACCCATAATGTCAGTGAGAATCCCCATTGCAATGGCTTCCAATGGCTAGTTGACTCCCCATTGCAATGGCGGTTGGAGCCGTTGCAAAAGTTGTTTTTGAAGGTGAAATATAGCCAAGAGTGGGTGTGAGCCATTGCAATGGCTCCATTGAATTACCATTGGTCCTATGGCAAACAAGGTTAATAAGAAAAGGGAAGGTTTTTAGTCAGTCTGACGGTTAAGTATAAGTGGTCATTTTATTTCCTATTATACTATGTAATCACTCTTTAATCAAAGTATTTAAATTCATGAATGTTACCGGAAAACAAATATGTCCGGTTTTCGGCAAATAAGGATGTACTAAAAATGGAAAATAAGGATGTATGATTTTGAGTCCAATTTAGGTTAATTTTCTTTAGTAGCAAATATGGTTTTC
>Ga0307487_1001491_pt1 | contig 16368 bp, 14 predicted proteins | sample CBIW12metaG_FD_203665 | JGI IMG/M metagenome (GOLD analysis project Ga0307487, IMG submission 203665) | Sea-ice brine microbial communities from Beaufort Sea near Barrow, Alaska, United States - CBIW 1.2 | ecosystem: Environmental > Aquatic > Marine > Coastal | place: USA: Alaska | collected... | reverse complement strand
CTTGAATTTCTGCTGCGTTGGTATCAGTTCAAAAATCCTTATCTGGCTTACAAAAATATTTCTTTTGAGCGGGAAGCCTATGCAAAAGAATCTGATCTCAATTATTTCAGAAAAAGGCATTTATGGAACTTTACCGATTATTTAGTCAAAAATAAAAAATCAAAAGTGTGATTGTTCCTGCCGATAAACGAAGGGAATTTTTGATATTTGCAATATGAAGGAAGCTGTAAATTTCGGTTTAAAAAATTCTCCAAACGAATTTGTCAGGAATTTCAAATCTTCCGGTATTTCCCTTCATATCAAGCGGGAAGATTTGTTGCATCCTGAGGTTTCCGGGAATAAATTCAGAAAGTTAAAATACAACCTTGCAGAGGCAAAAAATCAGAATAAAAATACCCTTCTCACCTTTGGAGGCGCTTTTTCAAATCATATTTCTGCCGTTGCGGCTGCGGGAAAAATGCTCGGTTTCAAAACGATTGGGGTGATAAGGGGAGAAGAACTGGGCGAGGATCTCGAAAAAACTTGTTCCGAAAACCCAACTTTAAAATTTGCGGCTTCCTGCGGAATGCAGTTTGAATTTGTTTCAAGATCCGCTTACCGCGAAAAACATCTTCCGGAATTCGAAGAAAATCTGAAAGAAAAATTCGGAGATTTTTATTTGCTGCCGGAAGGCGGAACAAATGAGTTGGCGGTGAAAGGTTGTGAGGAAATATTGACCGATTCAGATAAAGAGTTCGATTTTATTTGCTGTTCCGCGGGCACGGGCGGTACGGTCTCGGGGATTATAAATTCGACTTTGGAAACTCAAAAAACATTCGGTTTTTCAGCCTTAAAGGGCGATTTCTTAATTCCGGAAATATCGAAATACACATCAAAAGAGAACTGGGAATTGATCACCGATTATCATTTTGGAGGCTATGCAAAGGTTTCGACGGAATTGATTTTTTTTATAAACGATTTTCAGAAAAAATACCAGATCCCCTTAGATCCCGTTTATACAGGAAAAATGCTTTTCGGAATTTTTGAGATGATCGAAAAATCGGTATTTCCTCGAAATAGCCGTATTTTAGCCATTCATACGGGAGGAATCCAGGGAATTTCCGGAATGAACAGGTTATTATTAAAGAAAAATTTGCCATTAATTGATGTTTAGCATGAGATCCAAACAACTACTTATTTTGCTCTTGACACTTGTTTTGGTCAGTTCCTGCGGAAGTAAAAAAAAGGTAGTTTCCAGAGATAAGGATAGAAAAACGGAACAAAGAGCAGACAGAAATGCAAATCCCCCTGCTGAAGCCCAACAAGAAAGGCTTCCCGCAAAAACTTATACAGATGTTGTCGAGCAATATATAGATGAATATGCTGAAATTGCCAAAGAGGAAATGAAACTTTACAAAATCCCGGCAAGTATTACCCTGGCACAAGGAATTTTGGAATCGGGTGCCGGACAAGGCGAGCTTTCCCGCAGGGCAAATAATCATTTCGGTATAAAATGTCACGATTGGCAGGGGGATAAAGTCTATCACGACGATGACAGTTCCCAGGAATGTTTCAGAAAATACAAGGCTTCCAAATATTCCTATCGCGATCACTCCTTATTTTTAACCGAACGCAGACGTTACGCCGACCTGTTTGAACTGGATCCGGATGATTATGAAGCCTGGGCAAATGGTTTGAGGGCAGCAGGTTATGCAACCGACAGGAGGTATCCCAGGAAATTGATAGATTTAATTGAACGCTATCAATTAGATAGGTTTGACGCTGAGGTGTTGGGGAAAAAAGGGAGGAACAGGCTGGCAGTCATGCAAAATAGTTTCAATAATTATATTGTTCAAAAAGGAGATACATTATACTCCATTGCAAAGCGGTTTAATATTCCTATAGAAAGTTTAAAGGAAAACAATAATTTGAACAGCAACAATATTGCTGTCGGGCAGGAATTGAATGTACAATCTGCACCAGATAAATTTTAAAAAATTATGATTTATAAAAGAAGTAGTGAACTTTTTGAAGACGCGCAAAAAGTGATTCCCGGAGGCGTAAATTCCCCTGTACGAGCATTTAAAGCAGTTGGCGGACATCCAATTTTTATTGAAAGTGCCCAGGGTGCATATTTATATGATTCTGATGGAAATAAATATATAGATTATATAAATTCCTGGGGCCCAATGATTTTGGGACATGCGCATAAGCCGGTGGTGGATGCTGTTATTGAAAAGGCCAAAAAAGGGACCTCATTTGGAACTCCAACTGAAATTGAAACTAAAATTGCCGAGTTGGCCGTAAAAATGGTGCCGAATATCGATAAGATCCGGTTCGTGAATTCCGGGACCGAGGCTTGCATGAGCGCGGTAAGACTGGCGCGGGGATATACCAATAAGGAGAAGATCATCAAATTTGCGGGATGTTACCACGGGCACAGCGATTCCTTTTTAATCCAGGCGGGGAGTGGCGCCATTACCTTTGGAAGCCCGAACAGTCCGGGAGTTACAGAGGGAACTGCTAAAGATACCTTGCTTGCCAAATACAACGATTTGGAGAGCGTGCAACAATTGATTGAAGCCAATAAAAACGAAATTTCCTGTATTATTTTAGAGCCTGTTGCCGGAAATATGGGCTGTATTCCTCCGCAAGAAGGATTTTTGGAAAGCCTGCGCAGCCTTTGCGATCAAAATGACATCCTGTTGATCTTTGATGAAGTCATGACCGGGTTCAGGTTGGCCCCGGGCGGCGTTCAGGAACGATTGGGCGTAAATGCCGATATTGTTACCTTTGGAAAAGTTATTGGTGGAGGCTTGCCGGTGGGAGCTTTTGCCGCGAGAAGCGAGATCATGGATCATCTGTCTCCAATAGGCCCGGTTTACCAGGCGGGAACCCTGAGCGGGAATCCTCTGGCGATGGCCGCGGGACTTGCCATGTTGAAAGAACTGGATCAAAACAGGCAAATTTTCGAGAGCCTCGATAAAAAAACTGCCTATTTGCACGAAGGGATAGGAAATGCATTAAAATCAAATAATGTCAAGCATACCATTAACAGGATAGGTTCCATGATGTCTGTTCATTTTACCGATCGGCCTGTAATTGATTTTGAATCGGCGGCAACAGGTAATACCAATACTTTCAAGGAATTTTTTCACGGAATGTTGGATCACGGAATTTACATTGCCCCAAGCGCATTTGAAACCTGGTTTATTACTGAAGCCCTTTCTTATAAGGATTTGGATGACACCATAGCTGCCGTGAACAGCATAGCGAAGCAATTGTAAAAATTCAACCCTGGCAGGGTTCTTTTTTTACCCTGCCAGGGTTGAATTTTTACTGATAAAAAACCCGTAGCATCTCTTCAGAGATCTTTACGGGTTTTTTTGTTTTTTGATCCATCAGGCACCAGGTGGATTTTGCCTGGATCAGGATTTTGCCGGTCGCTTTATTGAGGATGTTTACATGACGAATTGAGGTAACATGAGTGTGTTTGCCTATAAAAGTTTGCATCAGTAATTCGTCATCCAAAAAAGCCTGTTGTTTATAATCGATTTCATGACGCACAACTACCCAAAAATACTGTTCCTTGAATTCCTTGTATGCACGGTTTTCCCAGTGAGCCTTGGCAATATCCTGGATCCATTGCACATATCGCACATTGTTTACGTGCTGTAACTCATCAAGATCGTCTTTGGTGACCTTGAGCTCCATTTCGTATATTTCGGGAGTATGGTTCATTTTTTAACAATTTCAACTTCAAACAACTTATCCCAGTTTTTTCCGGTTACATACAGTTTTTTGGTGTTTGGGTTATAAGCAATCCCGTTTAAAACATCCAGTTTTGGATGTTGGGTAACTTTGTCCCGCAGTCCATGAAAATCAATTAATCCTTCAATAGCTCCATTTTCGGGATTTATTATCGCCACTCCGTCGCGCTGATAAGTGTTGGCGTATATTTTCCCTTCAACCCATTCAAGCTCGTTAAGTTGGGTAGAAATGCTTTTGTGGGTAGTAGGTTGGATAAAAGATTCCTCTGCCAGGGTTTTGCCATTGAGTATCCATATTTTTTCGGAGCCATCGCTTTTGTAAAATTGATTTCCGTTATTGCACAGGCCCCAGCCTTCTTTGCTTTGGTTAAATTTAAAGGTGCCTGTTTTTTCAAAGCTTTTAAAATCATAGATCAGGCCTTCGCCTTCTTTCCAGGTAAGTTGGTAAATTTTACCGTTTAAAATAGAAAGGCCTTCCCCAAAATAACGGTCGGCCAATTTTACTTCTTTTAGGACTTCCCCGGTTTCAAAATTTGTTTTTCTCAAAGAAGAACTTCCGTATTGACCGGTGCTTTCATATAAAGTGTCATTGTAAAATTCCAGTCCCTGCGTGTAAGCTTCCCTGTCATGCGGATAGGTATTGATGATCTTGTAAGTGTAAATATCTGGCGGGGTATTATTGAAAATTTTCACATCAATCTTTATTGTATCCGCTTCGCCTTCAGAATAAACCATGGCCCGGATAGTTTGATTCCCCAATTTTTGATCTTTAAGCTGAAGTTTAACCTCAGTTGCTCCTGGTTCGGTTTTCAGGGAATTGCTTTCAAAATAAAACCTGGTAGAATCTATTTTTTTATTTTTGGGATTTTTTAAGACTATCTCCATGATCTCTCCCAGCTGATATTCTGCGTTAGAATTGCCAATACTCAAAGAAAAATCACTATTTTTTTTATTTGAATTGCTTCCGCAGGAAATAAGGATCAGATTTAATAATAACAGTAACAGGAGGTTAACTTTTTTCATTTAAAAATTTGTTTTTGCTTTTGGCTAAATTAATTATTTCAACTTAAAAACTCTTGCAAAAGGCATCAAAGATTGTATATTTGCACCTGGCAAGTCCCACACAACTAGCTCCTGTTGAACTCCCCCAGGGCGGGAACGCAGCAAGGGTAAATGGTTGAGCAGTGTGATGTGGGTCGCTTGCCTTTTTTTTGTGTCTGATATTCAAATTTTATCGCATCTTTGTGGTCATGAAAACAGATACGTTCCCAAAAGTTGTTCTTATTACCGGCGGTTCCTCAGGAATTGGAAAATCCATAGGCGAATTACTTAAAGATAAAGGTTTCAAGGTATATGGAACCAGCAGAAATCCATCCAAAAAAACCAATAATACCTTCCCGATAATAGCGCTGGATGTCACTAAAAATGAAACCATTGTCGCTGCTATTTCTGAAATAATCAAGGCAGAAGGTCGAATTGATATTCTAATTAATAATGCCGGGATTGGAATTACGGGCCCTTTAGAGGAAACTCCCGATTCTGAAATTAAAAAAGCTTTTGACACCAATTATTTCGGCCCAATAAATGTCATCAAGGCTGTTTTGCCGTTTATGCGCAAACAAGGCGGAGGCTTGATAATTAACATCACTTCTATTGCCGGTTATATGGGATTGCCTTATCGGGGAATTTATTCGGCAACAAAAGGCGCTTTAGAAATTACTACCGAGGCTTTTAGAATGGAATTAAGGGGTTTTAATATTAAAATGACCAATGTTGCCCCGGGAGATTTTGCGACCAATATAGCTGCCGGTCGTTATCACGCCCCGGTTTTGGAAGGTTCGCCTTATAAAAAAGCCTATAAAAACACCCTGGAGCTAATGAATAAGCATGTGGATGAAGGGAAAGATCCTATGGTTATGGCAAGGGTGATCTATAAAATTATCCAAAAGAATAATCCCAGGGGACATTACAGGGTGGGAGATTTACTTCAAAAATTTTCTGTCGTCTTAAAGCGTATTTTACCTGATAAAATTTATGAGAAAATATTGCTGAAGCATTATAAATTGTAATTTTGCGCACGGCTTAGAAAATCCAGGTTTTTAGACAGAAGGATCTTCTCAGTAAACATTAAAAAAAGTACACTAAACAAAGCATTATGAAATTTTTTATCGATACCGCAAATCTTGATCAAATTAAAGAAGCCCAGGATTTGGGGATTTTGGATGGGGTTACCACCAATCCTTCGCTTATGGCGAAAGAAGGAATTACCGGAAAGAAAAATATTATCAACCACTACATAAAAATATGTGAGATAGTTGATGGCGATGTAAGTGCCGAAGTAATTGCCACAGATTTTGACGGAATTATCAAAGAAGGGGAAGAACTTGCCAAATTGCACAAGCAAATTGTTGTAAAAGTTCCTATGATCAAAGAAGGGATTAAAGCAATAAAATATTTCAGCGATCACGGGATCAGAACAAACTGTACCCTGGTATTTTCTGCAGGACAAGCTTTATTGGCGGCCAAAGCAGGAGCTACTTATGTTTCTCCTTTTATAGGAAGGCTGGATGATATTTCTACCGACGGGTTAAACCTGATTGCAGATATCCGGTTGATCTACGATAACTACGGTTATGAAACTCAAATATTGGCGGCATCAGTTAGACATAGCATGCACATTTTGGAATGTGCCAAAATTGGAGCCGATGTGATGACAGGGCCACTTTCAACCATTGAAGGCTTGTTGAACCATCCTCTGACAGATTTAGGCCTGGCGAAATTCCTTGCAGATTATAAAAAAGGAAACTAAATTTAGTCACAGCTTATAAAAAACCCCCGAATTTATTAAAGTTCGGGGGTTTTTATGTTTTTGAAGGAAATTATTTTGATATATTATTAAAGTGACGACAATATATTGAAACATAAAATTCTGTAAAAATTTCTATGTCAACTTAATAGTCTTTTATCTATTCTCTATATTCTTTGGTCTGATTAATAACTGATAAATTCGAGGATCTTTGTTTCAATGTCCGGAGCATTTAACTGTGTATCTCCGCGCGCGATAGTCCCGGAAGGTTCTACAAAAATTAATTTATTTAAATAATTCTTCAGCAATTTATTTTCAACCTTTATATTTAATAGTTTAAATTCAAATTTAGGATTATAGGAATTATTTTTTATTGCATTTACCCAGGGATCAAATTGATTTTCATCTATATTAATCCCTATAAAATCAATTTCGGGATATTTTACCCTCAGGTCTTCAATAATTTTATGTTGCCATTTGTGATGTCCCTGTGAATTAACTGACCAGTAATAGGTGATAATTGGATTTCTTGAAATATCCTTTAATAGAACAGTATCCTTCGAGGTCGTCAACATTTTTAGGTGGCCAATATTATATCCCGGGAGTAATTCTTTTTGTATTACCGCCATTTGCCTTAGATCTGCTTCCCGTTCCCCGGAATAATTGATTTTGGCCAATAAGTCTAAAATGGATTGAATATTTTCAGTGTTTTGAGCGTAAATTATGCCTTGCGCTGCCAGTCGATCAAGGAATATATTTTTAATCTTTTTATTTTGAATGAAGGTATTTGCAAAAACCATTCTCCGCTTAATGTTTTCATTGCTGTTTAAATTATAACAACTTTGCGTTTCAATATTATTTTCATCGCAATATTCCAAAGATTTTGTGCGAAGGAAATCATCTATTAAATTGAGATAAACGTAGTATTCCTGAAGGTTTTCATCGTTAAAAGAAATTTCTTCCCGGTATTTGTGAAAATCTTTTGGGATCTTTTTCACGAATTCCCTGTAATATTTCCGGATCAAAAATGCATATCGTTCCCGCAAATCATAAAATTCGTAATCAATACTGGAGTTGGCCAGGTTTTTAAAATCTTCCGATAAATCATATTTTTTGTCAAGGTATAACAGCCGCTGTTGACGTTCATTTCGAATAGAATCTGTTTTCTGTGCAAATTCAGAGGGTTCCAGTTTATAATAATTCAGAATAAAATTGTTGTCCTTTTGATTCAACAAGTACAAATTGGTGAGGAAATTACTTTTTTCAGAACCTTTTCCGCTAAAGTTTATAGACTCGTCAAAAGCCAGGGTGTTTACCCACACTAAAATGCTGTCGCCCGGTTCTATATAAATGATCTGATTTTCGGGAGGGTGTTTGAAAACATACAATCCCGCCTGAATATTTTTCAAGGTCCCGCCAAATTGATTTTTGTCATTGAGATAAAGCGTGTCCAAATTGACATCATTTTTGGAAATGATCACATAGTTGGAACTTGGATTGGCAATTTGCCCCCCGATATAAAAATCTTTGGGAGTCTTTTTATTATCCTGTTTGCAGGATAATAAGGAAAAAAGGAAAAATATTATAAATATTAACTTTAATTTCATGTGGGGATTAAAGGCCAGGGGAATTCAGACCCAAAGAATTTGAATTCCGAACAAATATAAATTTTGCTTGCTCAAGGGAGTGTTAATCGCACGTTAAAAGGATTAATTAAAACGTTAATCTTTTAGCAATTGGACAATAATAGTTACTTTTGCAAAAATTTAAAAGAAAAAAAATCAAATTATATGTTATCAGTTTCAAATCTTTCGGTGCAATTTGGTAAGCGGGTGTTGTTTGACGATGTTAATACCAGCTTCCTCCAGGGGAATTGTTATGGGATTATTGGCGCCAATGGAGCCGGAAAATCGACATTTTTAAATATCCTTACAGGAAAAAGCGAACCTACAAGCGGCCGGGTATTTCTTGAACCCGGAAAGCGCATGTCTGTTCTGGAGCAAAATCACAATTTATATAATGAGTATTCAGTTCTTGAAACGGTTATGATGGGCAACAAACCCATGTACAGGATCAAGAAGGAGATGGATGAGATTTATGCGAAGGAAGATTTTGGTGATGCCGATGGAGAAAGGGTAGGAGTATTGCAGGTAGAATTTGAAGAGATGAACGGCTGGAATGCAGAAAGTGATGCGGCTACCTTGCTTTCAAATCTTGGTATCAAGGCAGATTTTCATTATAGTATGATGAAGGACCTGGACGGGAAACAAAAAGTAAGGGTGCTTTTGGCTCAGGCGCTTTTTGGAAACCCGGATGTGCTTATTATGGATGAACCTACCAATGATCTGGATTACGATACAATTATTTGGTTAGAGAATTTTTTGGCAAATTATGAGAATACGGTGATCGTTGTTTCGCATGACAGGCACTTTTTGGATTCAGTTTGTACACACATCTCCGATATAGATTTTGGAAAAATAAACCATTTTAGCGGAAATTATACCTTCTGGTATGAATCTTCGCAATTGGCGGCCAGGCAACGATCACAGCAAAACAAGAAAGCGGAAGAAAAGAAGAATGAACTTCAGGAATTTATCAGGCGTTTTAGCGCTAACATGGCGAAATCAAAACAGGCTACTTCCCGAAAAAAAATGATCGATAAATTAAATATTGAGGAAATTAGGCCTTCCAGCCGAAGATATCCCGCGATTATTTTTGAACGGGATCGCGAGGCCGGGGATCAAATACTAAATATTGAAGGTTTGGAAGCCTCCATTGAAGGGGATACCTTATTTAAGAATGTGGATATCAATTTAAAAAAGGGAGATAAAGTTGTTGTTTACTCCAGAGATTCCAGGGCCACGACCGCTTTTTATGAAATTATCAACGGAAACGAACATCCTGTATCGGGAAAATATTCCTGGGGAATAACCACTTCTCAATCCTATCTTCCGTTAAATAATGCTCCGTTTTTTAAAAACGATCTCACTTTGGTGGATTGGCTTAGACAATGGGCCAAAACAGATGAAGAGCGGGAAGAAGTTTATATTCGTGGATTCCTTGGTAAAATGATCTTTAGTGGGGAAGAAGCCTTAAAAACATCAAGGGTACTTTCCGGGGGCGAAAAAGTGCGATGTATGCTAAGCCGAATGATGATGATGCGTGCCAATGTATTGATGCTTGACGAACCTACAAACCATTTGGATCTGGAAACCATCACCGCTTTCAATAATTCATTAAAAAACTTTAAGGGAACTGTAATGTTTACTACCCGTGACCAAGAGTTTGCCCAAACAGTCGCAAATCGTGTAATTGAATTGACCCCATCAGGTGTAATTGACCGTTATACCACTTTTGATGAATATATGAGCGATAAAAAATTAAAGGAACAGCGGGATAAGATGTATGCTGTACAAGTTTAATTGTTTTAAGGCTGGCGCTTTTATAAAAATAGTGGTTCAAGAAATAGCCAGAACATAAAATAAACCGGGGATTTACTGTGGCAAATAATTACGCCTTGTAAATCCCCGGTTTATTTTTTTTTGTTTTAACGGGAAACCTTCAAAGCTTAAACAGCTTTGTAATATTTCCACAAATCATAAATTCCGAAGGCAACAAAACCAATGGCAAGTACCAGATCCAGCGTATTGCCTTCTTTTGTGCTATTTGAAAGGCCGTACAATTTAAAGCAACCATAGCCAAGGAAAACCAATCCAAGGACCAGGTTCCAGATATTTCTTTTTTTCGGGATATTATTCTCCATCTTTATAATCTTTTGGGAATGTAGATTTGGCAATTTCCATCGCTTCTTTTAATTTGGATTTTTCGGCAAAAAGCAGTACTTGCCCGGGCAAACCACCGCCAAAACCCGCTCGCAGGCCCGAGTCAAAATCGTTTCTGGTCCTGGAAGAAATCCCGGCTTTGTTCAATAAATCCTGAAGGAACTGCACATTCACTTCAGGCCCGGTATATACCCATTCATAATCTTGGTCTGTACTCATATCATTTTAATTGAAAAACCAAGATACATATTTATTCAGCGGAAATCAATAGGGCTTTTAAAGAGTTTAAAGTTTTATGCGTTGAAGTATTTACTGTTCCAGATCGCAGAGCTAAAATTCTTTCCTTTCTTAAAACCGAAAAAAATAGCCATTCCGGAGATCCATTTAAACATAAAAAGATAAATTATTAGAAACTGGCCGGTGGATTGCTGCGGACTGAACATTCCATCTGGGATCAGTGCGGTTAAAATTAAACTTAACAAAAGCAGCAGGACTATAAAATTCTCCAGGTGTTTAAACGGCCACATCATCAATTTTCTCAAGGGGTGAAGGTCCCTTCCCCAGGAATGGATCAAATAATAATATTGATTGCCAATTGGCGCAAATAAAAGCGGATCATCTGCATTTTTGAGCCTGAAGAACTTCGCCGGGGCCATTATTTTATAGCCTTTTAAGCTGGTTTTATGTTCCTTTTCCAGTTGCTTTATTATTGAAATGGCTTCATAAGGCAATTCTCCTTTAAACAAGGAAGAATTTAAAAAACGCAACCGGTAATCTATACAGATCTTTTCAATATCTGAAATATGGAAAATTTTATTGGTGAGCAACAGGTCGAGATTAAATGGATTCGATTCATCTTCACTTTTCTCATTCAATGCATCCAGTATTTTCTCATCCTCAACGCCCTCTTTGTCAATGATCCTTTGGACTTCATCCAGCAGTGCAGCTTCAGGGATGCGTTTATTTCTGAATTTGAAAATCTGTTCTTGAATGTTGGTACGGCGTAGTATCATCTTCATCATCTTTACCTGTACCTAAATTAAAAAATTGATTTTGAACAAACAATAGAATTAACTAATTTATTTATACCGTTTCTAAATAAAATTTTTCACCTGAAATCCATGGTTAATGGATTGGATTTAAAACAAAAAAGGGTCCTTTTCAAATAGTTGAAAAGGACCCTTTTTATATAAAATAAAACCTGTTTATCTCAATTCCGCCTTCAGTTCTTTTTCAAAACGTTGTTGCAGTTTTTTCATTATTTTGTCGATTTGTTTATCGGTAAGCGTACTGTGCTCATCCTGAAATTTAAAACTCACGGCATAACTCTTTTTGCCTTTCGGAAGGTTCTCCCCTTGATAAACATCGAATAAATTAACCGATTTCAACAATCTCTTTTCGGTTTGCAGGGCGATATTTTCTATTTCATGATATTGGATGGCAGAATCCAGCAACAAAGCAAAATCCCTTCGAACGCTGGGAAATTTTGGAATTGCCGTGAATTTTGGCTTTCTGGCTTTTGCGGTTTCAATGATCAAATCCCAATTGAAATCGGCGAATAAAACTTCCTGTGCAATACCGAAATGTTTTAAGACCGATTTTTTAACCAATCCAAATTCGACCAATTTTGATTTGCCTTCACTGATGGATAAACCTTCAGAAAAGACATCAGATTTCAAGGCTCCGGTTTTGGTATTCTGTATTCCAAGTCTTTCAAAAATTCGCTCGATAATTCCTTTTAAATAGAAGAAATTCCCTGTATTCGCAACGGTTTCCCAACCTTCAGGAAAGCGGTTTCCGGAAACAAAAATAGTTAAATGCTTGTTTTCAATTCTTCCACTTTCGTACTGATGATATGTTTTTCCGAATTCAAATAATTTCAGGTCGCTACGTTTCCTGTTGATGTTATAACTCACCGCTTCCAGGCCTGAAAACAACAAAGATTGTCGCAGCACCGATAGGTCCTGGCTTAAAGGATTTAACATCCGCACTTCATTTTCTTCCCTGACCTGTTCGCTCAATTTTGCGTAAACCGGCGTAGTTAAAGAGTTGGCCATGGTTTCATAAAAACCTTGTCCCACCAGTTGATTTGCAATATGGTTTTGAAGTTTATAATCTTCAAATTTTGAAGAATTTGCAACCGAAGCATTAAACTTGGTCCCGAACTCAATATTGTTGTATCCGTAAACCCTTAAAATTTCCTCGATCACATCGGCTTCCCGCTTTACATCTACCCTATAGGAAGGAATTGTAAGTCCCATCCCGGTTTCAGTAACGTTATTTACCCTTATTTCCAGGGAAGCGAGAATTGATTTTATGGTTTCTTCTGCCAGGTTCTGGCCTATAAGTTTGTTGACTTTCTCAAAGGTTAAGAAAACCTGGAAATCTTCAATCTTATTGAAATACAAATCTTCCACATCGCTCGTGATTTCACCACCAGCAATTTCTTTTATAAGCAAAGCAACCCTTTTTAAGGCGTATTGGGTGATATTTGGATCTATTCCTCTTTCAAACCTAAAGGAAGCATCGGTATTCAGGCCGTGACGTTTTGCTGTTTTACGAATGCTGACCGGGTTAAAATAAGCGCTTTCAATAAATATTTTTGTTGTTTGTTGAGAAACTCCACTGTTTAATCCTCCAAAAACCCCGGCAATGCACAAAGGTTTTTCAATGTCGCAGATCATGAGATCCTCCTCGTGCAATTCGTGCTCCACTCCATCTAAAGTGACAAATTTGGTTCCTGTTTTAAGGGTTTTTACGTGAATTTCATTTCCGGCAATTTGGTCGGCATCAAATGCATGCAAGGGTTGTCCCAATTCGTGCATCACATAATTTGTGGCATCAACAATCGTGTTTTTAGGATTTATTCCAATTGCTTTTAACCTGTTTTGAAGCCATTTAGGAGAATCTATTACCTTAATTCCCGAGATCGTCATGCCGCAATAGCGGGGTGCAAGGCTGGAATCTTCTACATTTATGGGAATTCTGTAACTTCTGCTGTCAATATTAAATGCACTTACAGAGGGAGTAATAATTTCCAGGCTCAGGTTTTGTTGCTGATAACCCGCCTTCAGGTCCCTGGCAACACCCCAGTGGCTCATAGCATCAGAGCGGTTTGGGGTAAGCCCTATTTCAAAAACGTGATCGTTTTCAATATTAAAAATTTCAGAAACGGGAGTGCCGGGAATCAAATCATCTTTGAGCACCATAATCCCGTCATGGCTGCTTCCAAGTCCCAGTTCACTTTCTGAACAAACCATCCCAAGGCTTTCTTCCCCGCGGATCTTTCCTTTTTTTATTTCCCAGGCTTCCCCTTTTTTGTCATACAAAGTTGTGCCAATAGTTGCGACCGGAACTTTTTGCCCCGCGGCAATATTGGGAGCGCCGCATACTATTTGAAGTGTTTCTCCATTACCAATATCCACTTTGCATAATTGAAGCCTGTCCGCATTGGGATGAGGCTCGCAAATTAATACATGACCGGTTACAATTCCCTGTAATCCGCCTTTTACACTTTGGAAATTATGGATCCCTTCTACTTCCAGCCCTAAATCTGTCAGCAAATGACCAGTTTCTTCAGGATTATTGGGGAGTTTTATAAATTGTTTAAGCCAGTTGTATGAAATTTTCATCGGATACTTTTTTCGAGTGCCAAAGATACTATTACAATTAGTTTTGGCATAATCTGAATTTGTTTTTTAAAGCTAATAATATTGACCCCGGGAAAGTTAAAAGCCGCTGAGCTGAAGGAAACAAGGGAAAGGCTTTTTCAGGAGTTTTGATGATGTGATAAACCGTAAATATGGGTCAACTTATGTAATTCCAGATATTTTTATGTTTTCCCAGCTGGGCGTAGGTGTAGCGGATCATCTTGTTTTTTTCCAACTTTAATTCGGGATCTTCGGTCAAAAGCTTTTTTGCATAATCCCGGGCAGTTTTCAAAATGAGATTGTCTTTAACAATATCGGCAATTTTAAGGTTGAGGATCCCGCTTTGCTGTGTTCCCATCAAATCTCCCGGCCCACGCAGGTTTAAATCGACTTCCGCAATTTCAAAACCGTCATTTGTGCCTACCATAGTTTGCAACCTGGTTTTTGCATCGGAAGAAAGTTTATGGCCAGTCATCAAAATACAGTAACTCTGCTCGGCCCCGCGGCCAACACGACCGCGAAGCTGGTGCAATTGGGAAAGCCCGAAACGCTCGGCACTTTCAACGATCATTACACTGGCATTGGGAACATCTACGCCAACTTCAATTACGGTAGTGGCGACCATAATTTGGGTTTCGCGTCTTACAAAACGCTGCATTTCAAATTCCTTGTCAACGGGTTTCATCTGCCCGTGCAAAATGGAGATTTGAAATTCGGGCATCGGAAATTCCCTAACTATACTTTCATATCCATCCATTAAATCCTTGTAATCCATAGTTGCCGATTCCTGGATTAACGGGTAAACTATATAAATTTGCCTGCCCTTTGCAATTTCATCTTTTATGAATTTGAAAACTTTTAGGCGGTTGCTGTCATACCGGTGAACTGTTTTTATGGACTGCCTTCCGGGAGGAAGTTCGTCAATAACCGAGATGTCCAAATCGCCATATAAACTCATGGCCAGGGTTCGCGGAATAGGGGTTGCCGTCATCACCAAAATGTGTGGCGGAAGTTGGTTTTTTTTCCACAATTTTGAGCGTTGTTCAACTCCAAATCTGTGTTGCTCATCTATGATTGCCAGGCCCAAATTTTCAAATTTCACCTTGTCTTCCAGCAATGCATGAGTGCCAATAAGGATGTCAATTTCGCCATTTTCGAGCTTTTCGTGAATTTCCCTTCTCTTTGAAGCTTTGGTTGAACCAGTTAACAGGAAGATACTGGTATTTAATTCTTTACACAATTCAAATAATCCATTATAGTGCTGTACTGACAAAATTTCAGTAGGAGCCATCAGGCAGGCCTGAAATCCGTTGTCAAGTGCTATCAACATTGACATTAGCGCCACAATGGTCTTCCCTGAACCGACATCGCCCTGTAACAACCTGTTCATTTGCGCGCCACTGCCCAAATCGCTCCTTATTTCCCTGATCACCCTCTTCTGCGCACCGGTTAATTGGAAGGGTAAATGCTCCTTGTAAAACTCGGTGAAATTGTTTCCTATCTTGTCAAAAACAAAGCCCTTTATTCGTTGTTTTTGAAGCATGTTTTTGATCAGCAATTGCAGCTGAATATAAAATAATTCTTCAAATTTTAATCTGAATTGGGCATTGGAAAGCAGCTCCTGGCTCTGCGGAAAATGAATATTAAAAAGTGCATCGGCCCTTGAAATAAGTTTTAATTCCCCTTTAATTTCCTCGCTGATGGTATCATAAAATTGACCGCGGGTTTCTATAAAAAGTTGCTGCATCAATTTATTTAACACCCGGTTGGTAATCCCTTTATTCGATAGTTTTTCTGTAGATGGATAAACCGGTTGCATCACGATGCGCATGCTTTTTTCATGTTCCTCGAGCAATTCCACCTCGGGATGCGCCATGCTGAAAAGGCCATTGAACCAATTGGTTTTTCCGAAGATCACGTAAGGAGTGTTCAATTTTAAATTCTCCCTGATCCATTTATGCCCCCTGAACCAAACCAACTCCATTTTTCCGGTTTCGTCAATAAATTCTGCTACCAGTCGTTTTCCGTTTTTTTGCTCCACGGTTTTCAGGTTGATAATTTTCCCTGTTACCTGTACTTCAGAAGAATTTTGTTGCAGTTCATTAATTTTATAAAAACGGGTTTTGTCCAGATAACGGTTCGGAAAAAAATTTATGAAGTCCTGGTAGGTGTGAATTCCCAGTTCCTTACGCAGCAAATCGGCCCGGTTGGGACCAACTCCTTTTAAATAATCTATGGGGGTTTGCATCAAATTGGCATTCATAGAACGAAGATATTAAATCCTGTTTTAATCTTGCTTAATGTGAAAAATAAAATCGAAATTAATCAAACCAAAACCAGTTTTTGAAACCAAACCTAACAGATACTGTGTTTAAATCCAA
>Ga0307487_1001490_pt1 | contig 16369 bp, 15 predicted proteins | sample CBIW12metaG_FD_203665 | JGI IMG/M metagenome (GOLD analysis project Ga0307487, IMG submission 203665) | Sea-ice brine microbial communities from Beaufort Sea near Barrow, Alaska, United States - CBIW 1.2 | ecosystem: Environmental > Aquatic > Marine > Coastal | place: USA: Alaska | collected... | reverse complement strand
ACTTTTTATTGCTGCTCCTTTTTTTTACCGGTTGTGAGAATAACGATGCGTCAGATTGCGCAAATAAAGCCTGCACCGAGGTTTTTAAAACAATTGTGGTAACCATAAAAGATTCTGAAAATAATCCGGTTGCATTGGATAGTTTTAAAGTTACAAATCTTGAAAACGGAAATGATCTCAGCAGGGAAATTAATAATGCTGAATTTGAAGCAATGAGAGAAAATGGGGTTTATCCTTTATTTGGTGATGAATATGCCCGGGATTTCAGTAATAAAGAAGTTGAAATAAATTTTAAAGGATATATTGACAATCAGGAAATTATAAGCTCAGATTATAAAGTTGGAGCAGATTGCTGCCATGTAATTCTCATTTCAGGAGATACTGAAATTTCAATTTAAAAACCTCCAAGGAAATTTTTGGTCAAAATAAACTTCAGCTTTGCTGAACCGTGATTAATTGTAAAGTGTTATAACAAACCCGTAGATTTACAACTTTTAATGAGTAAATTAAATTAATAAAATAAACAGATGAAATATCATATAAAAATTAATAGCGTAAACGTCGTTGATGAAATTAAAGAGTATTGGACAAACCAGGATTATGTTCAATTATTGGAAAAATTTAATTATCCAGATGCCGAAGATCCCAATAACGAAAACTTAAGGGAATTGTTATTTATGGCAATTTCCGATTTTGAACCGGGAGAAGCCGCTATTATTGTGCTGGAATACAAATTGGGCGATCATTTGGCTGCAGGTCAAATTGAACAGATCTCCAATGATATGCTCATTGATACCGTATGTGAAGAATATCCGGAGATGGAGCTGCAAAGTACATTGTTTCACGTCAATCAACTGCTTTTTAAAGCTTACAACGGTAAATTTCCAAGCGCGAGCGCTACCATAATAGATTGTTCCATTACCCCTTTGGATAAAAATGCTGATGTTAAACTAACCAAAGAAATGGTGTTGAGATTATTTAACAATGGCCTGTCAGACAGGAATATCATTAAACGCTTATTTGAAGAGCAAATGAATGAAAGGGCAGATTTTCCTGAAGCCGAAAATATTATCTGGGATTTAAAGACTTCAGATAATATCAATTTTAAAATCACTACAGCAGAAAACCTGTTAAAGAAGCAAGAAGTTGCGTTTACCGAATTTGATGGTACTCTTGAGGATACAGCAGTTAACGGATAAGAAGTTCAAAGTTAAAAGTTAGAACCTTGAAAAAACAATGAAGAAGATAGAAAAAAGAAAGTTATTCGTGAACCCGCCTGCCCAACGGTTTATGGCTTTCACAACCTCAAATTCATGGAGTTATTTGTAAATAAAAAAATGCCGCTGAACTTTTCAGTGGCATTTTTTTTAAAATATTTAGTCAGATCCTTTTCTGTTTATTTCAGAATAGATCACTTTTTCTTTTAAACCCATCGCCGTTTTATTTCACACATTGCTCATATTTAGATTGTTTGAAATTCAGTAACTTAATTGAATAATAGGAATTGGAATATATTTTTTCAAGATCCTTTATTCATCAGTTTTATGAATAAGAAGAGCAATATCAGCATGCATAACCACAACGGGATACTAATTGAAAGTATAACTGCGGAAGGGATCGAAATAGCCGAGCGCAAAGGCCTGGGGCATCCAGATACGATTTGCGATTTGATCACCGAACAGATTTCCGTTGAACTCTCCAAATATTATCTGAAGGAATTTGGGGCGATCATGCACCACAATGTTGATAAAGCCCTTTTAATTGGAGGACAATCCCAACCCGGATATAAAGGCGGGAAAATAATCCTTCCCATTTCTTTGATATTTGCAGGTAGAGCCACGTTCCAGGTGGAGGATAAAAAAATACCTGTTGAGGAAATTGCGGTAGAAACAGCAAAAAAGTGGTTAAAAAAAAACATAAGGAATCTGGATACGAGTACAGATATTGAAATCACTTCAAAGATCAGGATGGGAAGCCATGAACTTGTGGAATTGTTCAATCGTTTTGGGAAAGGCGAGATCCCTTTGTCGAACGATACTTCCTTTGGGGTAGGTTATTATCCTACTTCAATTCTGGAGGATACAATAATTGAAATTGAAACTCTGTTAAACCATCCCGATACAAAAGAAAAATTTCCTTTCTTGGGAGAGGATATCAAGGTGATGGGAGTGAAAAATCCTGATACAATCAATTTTACCATCGCAATTGCCATGGTCGATAAATATATTTCCAACCTTGAGGATTACGTGTCAAAAATCAACCTGATCAGGGAATACATTCGAAACAGCCTGAATTTAAAAGATGTCATCATAGATATCAATACGGCCGATGATTACAGTCGTGAAAGCATTTATTTGACGGTAACGGGAACAAGTGCCGAAAACGGAGATGACGGGCAGGTAGGCCGCGGCAATCGCATCAATGGATTGATAACTCCCTATCATCCGATGAGCCTGGAAGCGACCTCCGGAAAAAACCCGGTAAGCCACATCGGGAAAATTTACAATTATTTTGCCAGGGATCTGAGCCGATTGATCGTGGAAAATAATTTTTCGGAAAAGGCAAATGTTTTTATAGTATCACAAATCGGAAAGCCAATAAATGAACCCCAATTACTTCATATCAAATTGAAAAATATAAAAGCTGATCCAGAGAAAATCAAGTTTTTGGTGTTGGAACAATTGAAGCAACTTCCACAATATTGGAAAAAAATAATTTTTGAACAGGAATAATCGATTACCCCTAAAATAGAAATTTGAAAATAAAGAAATGGGAAGAATACATTTATTTGAATTTGAAGACCTGGATTGGTTTCCTGATTTCCTGAGAGATTACGGAACCGACTTTTTACAGTTTTTATCCAACCTTACAAATATGTTTCATCCTGTTATTCCCGTCCTTCAAAAAGTTTTGGAAAAAAGCGGAACAACTCATATCATAGACCTGGGCTCTGGTGGGGGAGGACCAATCCTGAAATTAAATAAAGTCCTGAAAAAACAAAATCCCGGACTTAAAATTTTACTAACAGATTATTTTCCAAATATTGATGCACTTGAACTCGCGAAAAAAAAGGCTGACAATATCTACTATCTCAAAACTCCTGTTGATGCCCGGAATGTTCCCGGAAACCTGAAAGGACTTAGGACCCTTTTTCTTACTTTTCATCACTTTGAACCGAAGGATGCCAAAAAAATATTGCAGAATGCCGTAAATTCCAAAAATGCTATCGCAATATTTGAAGGACAGGAAAGAAGTTTTGCAAGTTTGCTGGCTATGTTTCTTTCACCTATTTCGGTTTTATTGACCACTTTATTTATAAAACCTTTCAAATTGAGACGGTTATTATTCACTTATGTAATTCCCCTGGTTCCATTGTTTGTGTGGTGGGATGGCATAGTTTCCTCCCTAAGGACTTATTCTGTAGATGAAATGAAAAAACTTATAAGCGAACTCGATAATAAAGATGATTTTGAATGGGAGGTTGGCAGGATCAGATCTGGCCCGGGATTTATATTATACCTGCATGGGGCAGAAAAAAAGATAGAACGCCCCGTTCTGGCTGAACCCGAATTAATGCTGGTTTCAATGGAATATTAATATATTTTTTTCGGGCCATTCTGAATAGAACAGGTTTCTTTTTTAATTAAATTCCCTTGGTTAATTCTCGTTTTATTGATTGATTTTCAGTAAATTAAAGGAATGTTTTGAGGTCTTAAACTTCTGTTGAAATGAAACCAAAAAGTGTGATTTCCCTCTTAATTCTAATTGTGATTTCAGCTTGTTCACAGGTTGCGATCACGGGAAGGGAAAATATATTTAAAAATAAAACCTTTGTTCATCTTTATTTTGAAACGGAAGAAGAGTGCATCGAGTCTCAACCTGAACCCGATTTTTTTTATAATTGTCATCAACAACTGGATTTTTTAAAAGACAAAAAGGTTCAAATTATGTTAACCGACATTCTTTGGATCGGGGAATATAAATTGGAAGGCGATACAATAATTTTGACTTTTGAACCCAATAATGAGATTCCGGACGGGAAAATAATATTTGAAATATTAAACCCTACCAAACTCTTAAAAACCGATGATCACACTATCTGGAAGAAAATGAACGGAAATTCAATTTATAATTGATTCCGTCAGGTATTTATAAAATATCGTGAAATTATTGTTTACCTGGAAAGTTGAATTTGTTACTTGAATCTGGCAAACGTAAAGTGAATATTTTGGTCACAAAATTCAAAATTCAATATTTTTTTAAATAAAAATCCCTCCCTGATATGGGGGGGATTTAATAAATATATTTAGTTAAGTCGGCTAAACCTTCACGATCATTTTACCTTTATTTTTCCCTTCAAACAGGTCTAAAAAAGCTTGAGGAACATTATCAAAACCTTCAACTATCGTTTCAGAATAGGTAAGCTCACCTTCTTTATACCAGGAAGATAGCTGGTTCATGGCTGGCCCGAATTCTTTTACGTAATCCCGAACGGTAAATCCCTGCATCAAAACGCTTTTCTTGATAAGAGTCCCCTCATGTCTTGGGCCCATTGGTATTTCTTTTTTGTTGTATAAAGAAATGGCTCCACAAATTATTAGCCTACCATATTTATTGATATTGGCCATTGCTGCATCCAGAATTTCCCCGCCCACATTGTCATAATAAACATCAACACCATCCGGGCAAGCCTCAGCGATTGCTTTTTTAAGATTATCGGCAGTCTTATAATTGATACCTTCATCAAACCCGAATTTTTCTTTTATTCGCTCAATTTTTTCATCGCTCCCGGCAATTCCTACGACTCTGCAGCCTTTTATTTTTCCAATTTGCCCTACCACACTTCCTACAGCCCCGGCAGCGGCTGAGACCAAAAGGGTTTCTCCTTTTTTTAATTTCCCTATTTTTTCCAGTCCTAAATAAGCCGTGATCCCGGTCAATCCCAAAACCCCTAGAAAAGCGGTGAGGGGAGCGAGTTCTTTGTTCACTTTATTCAACCCGTTTCCGGGTGAAGTTTGAAATTGCTTCCATTTAAGCATTCCGTTTACGTAATCTCCTTTGCTGAAATTTGGGTTCCGGGATTCTATTACCTCGGCAATAATTCCGGATTCCACGGGTTCATTCAATTTAAAAGGCGGAATGTATGATTCCTCATCCCGCATCCTTCCGCGCAAATAAGGATCTACAGAAATATATTTTGTTTTTAACAGGATTTCACCTTCTTTCGGACTTGGTTTTTCTTCCTCCACAAATTCGAAATCGTTTAAAGTGGGTTTGCCTTTTGGCCTGTTTTTAAGTAATATGGTTTTATTCATTTTGATTCTTATTTTTTTTATTTCACATTGAATTTACGCCTAAAAACACGATTTTTATAAAACTATCTGATTTTATTTTAACAGAAAAATCCCGATTTGTTTTATTGATTTTTTTTCAGATAAGATTAACGATGTTGAAGATGATAGCGGCTACCTTTGCATAAATCGAACAACTATTATATTTGATTAAATTTAAACTTTTTTTTTCCGGACTTTATCAGGAAATCTTCCAATTTTTGAAAAGTACCGATTTTTCAAAGGGATTTATCGTGGCTATGGCAATTGCCATTCCTATAGCTCTGGGGGTTTCTCTGGGGGTCTTTGAAATTGGCCTTGCACTGGCTTTAGGAGCTTTGTTGAGTTCTCCAAGTGATATAAGCGGTAGTTTCAGGCATAAAAAAAACGGGATTTTACTTTCTGCTTTAATTGCTGTTATTGCCAGCCTTATGGGCGGTTACCTAGCATTCGACACTTGGTTGTTAATTCCTGTTTTAGGGATTACCATTTTCGGAATTTCGTATCTGTCGGTATATGGTTTCAGGGCTTCCCTGATCAGTTTTTCCGGATTATTCGCAATCGTTCTAAGTTTCGCGAATATTTCCAATGTTCTTGAGATTTATGAACGCGCGTTCTTTATTGGACTTGGCGGGCTCTGGTATTTACTACTTGCCGTAATCTGGCAAAAGATAAATCCTAAGCAACAAACCGAACAATTTTTGTCGCAAAGCCTGGAACTTACGGCGCAATATCTGGAAACCAGGGCCAAACTCATGGATCAGAGAGCGAACCGGGAAGAATTGCAGTTGAATTTGTTGGAAATCCAGGGTGATTTAAACGAAAAACACGAAATGCTGAGGGACATCCTGATCTCTTCCAGGAAATCTTCGGGAAATTCAAATTACGAGCGTAAACGACTGCTGATTTTTATCCAATTGGTGGATGTGCTGGAACTGGCGATGGCGAATCCCGTGAATTATGAAAAAATGGATCTGTGTTTTCTAAAATACCAGGAACAAGTCGAAAAAATTCAACAACTTATTTTTGCCATGGCAAATCGGTTGAAGCTTATTTCCGCGGCGATCCTAAACCAAAAAAGTTTTTCTAAAAACGAATCCCTGGAAGCTTCCCTGAATGCTATAAAAAAAAGTTTGGAATCCCATAAACTTGAAACGGAAACCCAGATAGACGAAGGTTTCCTGATGCTTCAGAATTTATTCGATTATCAGGAAAAGCAGGTCCAGAAAATTCAAAAAATAGAACGGCTATTGGGCGATCCAGACATTGGGAAACTGAGCTTTATCAAAAAAGCCGAAGCCGCACGATTTATAACGACTCAGGAATACGATCCAAAAATCCTGTTGGAGAATTTTAATTTGACATCGCCCATTTTTAAACATTCCTTGCGAATAGCGCTTGTTGTAATGATTGGTTATTCCATTGGAGTGTATTTTTCGCTTCAAAATTCCTACTGGATTTTATTGACAATCGTAGTGATTATGCGCCCAAATTACGGCCTTACAAAAAGCCGCTCCAAACAGCGGACATTCGGAACCCTAATAGGTGCGGCAATTGCCGTGGGAATTGTTTTAATTACTCAAAACCTGGTGGTATATGGAATCTTGGCAATTATTTCGTTGATCTTTGCTTTTTCCATGGTGCAAAAAAACTTTAAAACTTCGGCTACATTTATTACCCTGAGCGTTGTTTTTATCTATGCCCTTTTAAAACCGAATGTGTTGGATGTAATTCAGTTTCGGGTTGTGGACACTATTATTGGTGCGGGACTTGCTACTTTGGGAAACGTTTTATTATGGCCTTCCTGGGAATTTTTTGGTATTAAATCGGTTATTTCGGGGAGTATTAAGGCAAATAAGGAATATCTTAATGAGATAGCCCGCTATTATGAAATAAAAGGAAAAGTGTTTACTTCATACAAACTGTCCCGAAAACAGGCGTTTTTGGCTACTGGAAACTTGAATTCGGCTTTTCAGAGAATGACACAGGAACCTAAATCGAAGCAGAAAAATCTCGATAAGGTTTATGAACTGGTTGTATTAAATCATGCATTTTTGTCTTCCCTCGCCTCAATGGGCACATATATTCAAAACCATCCCACTACCAAGGCCTCTGCACATTTTAAAACCTTTGTTGAGAGTATAAACCAAAATCTTGAAAGGGCCATCGGATTATTGGATGATCAGGAATTAGAAGAACTATCGGAAGATTCAAAACAATTGAAAGCTCAAAAATTTTTCGATCAAAAACACCTTAGTCTAACCCGGATTTCAGAAAATTTTGATCCTTCCGAAAAATCAAATTCCAAAACTGCTGAAGAACTCCAGGAGGTGCAATTAATTATTGAACAGTTAAAATGGCTCATGGATATTTCAAACAAGCTTCAAAAGATCATTACCGAAACCAAGTTTCAATAGCTATTTTAAATGAGTAAGAAAGACTTAAAAAAATATCTGAGATCACTTGAAAAAGATCAGCTGGAGGAACAACTTCTCGAGCTTTATGACAAATTTGACAATGTTCGGACATTTTATAATTTTGCTTTTGATCCAAAGGAAGATAAATTGATCGGGGAAGCTAAATTCAGGATCTCCAAAGAGTATTTCCCTCAAAAACATCGAAAGGCAAAAGCCAGGCGCTCTGTTGCACAAAACCAGATCAGACATTTTTTACAGTTGGGAGTGGATCCAAATTTAATTGCCGATGTGATGCTCTTCAACATTGAAATCGCGCAAACTTTTTCTTCGGATAAGAATAATGTTGCGGAAGCCTTCAGCAAAAGCATATACAGGTCCTTTGAACAGGCGGTAAATTACATTCATCAAAATGCACTCACTTCAGAATTTATCACCCGCATTCAAAAAATCAAGGCTGAAGCTGGAGAACAAAAGTGGCCGAATTTATATCAGTTTGAAAAATTGACAGGCCAATTCGATTAAAACCCGATTTGAACCCTCAAATCACTACATTTGGGGTAATGAAATTCAATTTTCTTTTACTCATTTTTCTTTGTTCCAATCCTGTTTTTTCTCAGTTGGGTTTTTGCCCGGGAAGTAAAGGGGATGCCATTTTTCATGAAGATTTTGGTTCGGGTTCTTTACCGGCAGGAACCACAAATTACGCATATGTTACCGGTGATCCCAATGATGGGCAATACACAATTTCTGACCAGATTTCTCAAAATAATGGCACTTGGCATTCTTTTTTGCCAAACACAACTGTTTCCAACGGCCGAGCACTTATAGTAAATGCCAGTTATACATCCGGACAATTTTACCGCACTGATATTCAGAATCTTTGTGAGAATACCACTTACGAATTTTCGGCATTTTTGATGAATGTTTATGACCCCACAAGTTTGGCCTGTATAAATGGTGGAATCCCCATAAATGTGAAATTTCAAATTTGGGACGAAACCGATACTGATTTGCTGAAACAGGGAAATACCGGGGATATTGTGTCCACCAACAGTCCTGTTTATAAGCAATATGCGCTTACCTTTCAGACCGAACCGGGACAGGGATCTGTTATTTTGAAAATGTTTAATAATGGTGAAGGTGGTTGTGGAAATGATCTTGCCATAGACGATATTATTTTCAGGTCCTGCGGGGATTTGACCAAAATCACCTCCCCGGGAAACAGCGAACCCGGAATTGTAGTTTGCGAACCCGATTCTCCGATTAGCCCGACCCTGACTGCCACCCCAGATTTTTCGGTTTACACTCAGCTCGCGTTTCAATGGCAGGAAAGCAATGATAATGAGGACTGGCAGGATATTCCGGGAGAAACCAATTCGGATTTTACCAGTCCGCCTTTAAATTCATCCAGATATTATAGGGTAAAAGTGGCTGAAGCAGCGGTTAATTTGATCGACAATTTATGCAGTTCGGCTTCCGAATCCTTTTTTATCAATATTGTGGAAACTCCTGAAGCTCCCTTGAGCAATGGAGATAGTGTGATTTGCAATGGGGAAGTATTTCCCACACTCTCTGTGCAGGTTGAAGCCGGTGAAACGGTAAACTGGTATGATGCAGAAGTAGGAGGAAACCAAATTGCTGCTGGGACGGTTACATTTACTCCAGATAATCAAGGTTCTTTTTATGCTGAAGCCGTTAAAGCAGGATTTAATTGTAGCGGAAGTATACGTACTTCAGTGAGTTTGACAATAAATGAAACTCCACAGGTACAGGATGAAGTTTTACAACTTTGCGAAAACGGGGAATTGCAATTGGATGCCGGTGTAGAAAATATGCAGTATGAATGGTCTACTGGGCAAACTTCAGGGGGAATCACAATTTCGGAACAAGGAAATTTCAGCGTAATTATAACCACAAATGGGGGTTGCAGTGTTACTAAAAACTTTGAAATTCATGCGGTTGATGTTGCCGGAATAGAAGCCATTATTTCAGAAGAAAATACCGTGATCATAAGACCTGCTAATGCCGGGGAATTTGAATATTCATTGGATGGAGTCACTTTTCAGCTATCAAATACATTTCAAATGGTCCCGGGTGGGGTATACACGGCCTTTATGCGCGATCTGCAGTCTTGTAGTACGGTTTCAGAAGAATTCCCGCATATTGTAGTGCCAAATTTTATTACCCCGAATAACGATGGTTATAACGATAGGTTTGAATTAAAAGGAGTGGAATATTTTAATTCTTCAGAAATAAGGATCTTTGATCGCTACGGAAAATTACTGATTGCAGGGAAGGGGCAAAATTTTTCCTGGGACGGGACTTTTAATGGCAAAAATCTTCCGGGTTCCGACTATTGGTACGAGATAAATATTGAAGATTATAAAAGAATAAAAGGCCACTTTAGTTTGAAAAGATAACTTCAAAAAGATCTGATCCTTTGTGAATTAAGAACGATCAAGGCCATAAAAAACATAAGGAGAAGAATAATGGTAGAAAAATCCACTCCCATATCTATCAGAAAGCCCACAAAAAGAGGGCCTAGCGCGGTACTTATTACCATAAACATTGTAAATATGCTTCGGATAGCTCCCAGGTTTTTGGTGCCGTAAATTTCGGCAATCAGGGAAGATTTTACGGTGCCGGAAAGCCCGACGGTAATCCCTGCCATTATCAAAAACATAAAGGCCCCCATGATACTGCTCATTAGGGCAAAAGGAATTAATCCCAAACTCATTGGGATCAAATAAAATCTAAACATTTTTTTAGCAGTGTATTTATCTACCCAAAGCCCGCCAAAAAGGGAAAACAAGAATCTTGTAAGTGCATAAACCGTAAAAAAGGTAGCGTAAAGCTGCAAAGACCAGCCTTTGTTTTCAACAAAAACATATTGATAAAAGAAAATTGCGGTCGACACAAAACTCAGCGCGAAACTTGCCGGCATCATAACAGCAAACCGCTTGTCAAACACCACTTTTTTATAATCTTTTATCAAGCTTAAGCTGGAAGGCCGGCCTTCCGTAGAAAGTTGTTTGTCAAAATCTATTAAATTGGTAAACTTTAATCGAAGCAAATAAATCAACAAAGCAACCCCACTGCCTATTGCCGCAATTCGCCAATCAAACCAACCTATTACAAACGCGATAATAAGTGGGAAAAAAGCCTCTCCCATAGAATATCCAAGAGATGAAATACTCAGGGCTTTTCCTCGGTTTTCATCGTAATATTTGGAGATTATTGTCATACTTATATGGGATAAAAGTCCCTGTCCTGTTAATCGCAATCCAATTAGGGCAATAAACAAAAAGGCAATATGGTAAGAAAATCCAAGTAAGATGCTGGACAGCGCTAAACCTATGACGGTAAAGAAGGTTACTTTTTTGACAGATTTATGATCTACCATATGCCCCACGGTGAGCATTATAAACGAGGAAACTATGGTACAAATGGCAAAAATAGCCCCAAAAGTACCTACGGTAATTTGAAAAGAGGCTACAATTTCAGGGACATATAAGGAGATAAGGAAGGTTTGCCCAAAACTTGATAAAAAAGTGAGTAACCATCCAAAACTTACTTTTTTAAAATTACTTTTAAAAAATCTATAATAATCAATCAATATAATGGGTTTTAAATAAAACGGACAAAGGTAAGGTTGCTGGTCATTTTAAAGGTTATTAATGTTTTTTATTCTTAACAGGGGATAATTTAAAAGCCACCCTAAAAAAGGTGGCTTTAGAAATCAAAGAAAAAACATTAAATATTAACGCATTTTCCTTTTTGGTTCACTTTTAGGTTCGTGTTTTTTAGGAGCTTCCTTTCTTGGTTCTTGTTTAGTTGGCTGTCCTTTTTTTGGATTTTGTCCTTGTGGCATGATAAATAAATTTAAAAGGTTAATAATGGAACTAATTTAAAACAAAATCAAAACGCTAATGTTTTGATTAATAAAATTTTAACAGCCGTATCATGTTAAAATTTTTGAATGTAGTTTACATTGAAAATGATATTGGAAATATTATATTTAGCCTTTTTCTGATAAGAATAACACTTCGGTTGCAATGCAATTGCCTAAATTTGAAATTCAAAAGTTGGAAAGTGTTATTATTGGGGTTTCTTTCGACTCAACTCCCGATAGCTTACAGAATTGATATATTATTGAAAATAAATTTATAATGAACCGAAAGGAAATCATCCAAAAAATTCAGGATCAAAAGCAATTGCCTAACCTGAAATATTCCGTCAAGGAAAAAACCGAAGCTTTTACAAAAAGCTTGTTTTATACCCTATTTGATGAGGCTACCCCGGTAGAGGAGAATATTAAAGAATTGGAACAGGATTTTCAGGAATTGGTAACACTGGTTTGCTGGGAAGCCGGGCAACCTTGCGGCAAGATCTGGAATGCCTACCTGGATACGCTTCCCGGAATTTTGGAGAAATTAAGTTGCGATGCCAAGGCTATTACCCTGCATGATCCTGCAGCAAATTCCCTGGAAGAGGTTTACCTGGCTTATCCAGGCTTTTTTGCCATTGCCATTTACAGATTAAGCCACGAATTATATAAATTTGGATTACCTCTTGTCCCTCGTTTAATGGCTGAATACGCCCACCGCCTTACCGGAACCGATATAAATCCCGGGGCGCAAATTGGAGTTCCGTTTTTTATAGATCACGCTACAGGTGTGGTAATTGGGGAAACAACGGTAATAAAAGACAATGTAAAAATCTACCAGGGGGTTACTTTAGGGGCTTTGTCTGTAGACCGAGCTTTGAGAAACACAAAAAGGCATCCCACCATTGAAGAAAATGTCACAATTTACGCCAATGCTACTATTTTGGGTGGAAATACCGTAATAGGAGCTAATAGCGTAATTGGAGGAAATGTCTGGCTTACCAAATCGGTTCCCGAAAACTCCATGGTTTCCCATACGCCTCAAATCAATATTAAAAATACTATCAAAAATGAGTAATTCTATACTAGGCTTAATTGGAAATACACCCTTGGTTGAAACCCAAACACTGATAAAAAACCCGAAAGTCAAACTTTTACTTAAACTGGAAGGTCAGAATCCGGGCGGAAGTGTGAAAGATCGCGCTGCTTATAATATGATTAAAAGCGCGCTGGATCGCGGTGAAATAAACAGGGAAACTAAATTAATTGAGGCCACCAGCGGAAATACAGGCATTGCACTGGCCATGATCGCGGGAATATTCAAACTTGATATTGAATTGGTAATGCCCGAAAACTCTACGATAGAGCGGGTACAAACAATGAAGGCCTACGGAGCAAAAGTCACTTTAACTTCTGCCGATGGCGGAATTGAAGCTGCCAGGGATTATGCCGAAGCAAAAGTTAAAGACGGAAAGTTTTTTATGATCAACCAGTTTAGCAATGCCGATAACTGGAAAGCGCATTATAATACTACCGGCCCTGAAATATGGAGGGATACAGATAAAAAGATAACTCATTTTGTTTCCTCCATGGGAACCACGGGAACAATTATGGGAACTTCCACTTTTTTAAAGGAAAAAAATAAGGACATTCAAATTGTTGGGGTTCAGCCAACAGATGATTCTCGAATTCCGGGGATCAGGAAATGGCCCGAAGCTTATTTGCCCAAAATTTTTGATTCCAAAAAAGTTGACAGCATTATGGAAGTAAGCGAAGAAGAAGCAAAAAAAATGACACAATATCTTGCAAAGCAAGAAGGAATATTTGCCGGAATGAGCAGTGGGGGTGCAGCAGCCGCTGCGGTTAGGCTTTGTAACGAACTGGAAGAAGGAATTGTAGTGAGCATTGTTTGTGACAGGGGAGACAGATATTTATCTTCAGACCTGTTTGAATAAGAAACGGTGAACAATTCTTTTTTAATTGTTCACCGTTTCTTAGTTAAGGGGGGGTATTTATTGGGGATTTAATTGCTTACAAACCTGTCGGATCCAATTCTACTGGGAATGATTTTAATATTTTGTTTCTTATTATCTTTCTTTAGATTAATACGATATATTTCTTTATTCAGCTTATCACCGTTTCCACTGGCAATATATTTATTTTTCACCATTGTCCAACCTTTGTAGTTAGTATAGACCTCCCTTCGGATTTCTAATGGTAATAAAACATCTTTAAACATTTGATGGGAATAACCTAATTTGCCATCTTTAGAATAAGTGGCATCTAAATATCCCTTGCTACTACTAAACCTAATAAGATAAGAATAGGAATAGTAATCAGGGTTATTTATAGCTTGAATAAGTTTGTTGACATCAAAGTTTTCTTTGACAAATTTAAGGGCATTTGATGAAAATTGTCCTTTAAATCCTTCATCAATAACAACTTCATAATTATCTAAACCGGATGTTGCAATTATCGTATATGGAGCAAATTCTACTTTAGTTTCCTCAAGTTGGATCACTTGAGCCTTTCCAATGCCAATTCCGCACATAACGAGCAAAAAAACAATTAGAGTTTTCATGGCTTTAAAATTTAAGTGATTAATAATATTCAAATTTAATTAAGATTTATTATAAATAATACTACTTAAGTAGCACAAATTCATAATTTAACAAATTAATTTTTTAATAAATAATAAGAATACCGTATTTCATTTTTGGCCTGAATTGCGTAATTTTCGAAGTTCCAATAGACGCTGTAACAGGCAAATATTTTTAATTCCCAGGTGGTTTCTGGAAATTTCAATCGCACCGCATTTTCTTAATTTTTGAAGATGACGGTTTACAACAGCCCTTGTAGAACCAATTAAATATGCAATTTCTTTGTTTGGCAGATCATTGATAAGGTTGAGATTGTTTGAATCTTCTTTTACATTTCTTATCAAAAGTTTTATTAATCGGGTAGGAATATCAACAAAAGAAATATCAGAAACTAAATTTTCAAGCATGCGCATTTGTTTGCCCGCATAATTTAAAAGGTTTTGATAGTGTTGTGGATTTTTATTTAGCCATTCCCGAACATCTACCATTGGTGCAGCCAATAAATTTACGCTGTCAAGGCTTTCGTAAAAAACCGGATGTTGGCATCCGTCCAAAAGACAAAAAATGTCAAAAGAGTCGTTCCTGGCAAGTAAAAATAAGGTGATCTCTTTTCCACTTTTCGGGTCTACCTGGTACATTTTCACCCTGCCGTAAAGTATAATATAAAAATTGTGAAACCACTTTTCCTGGTTTAAGACACAGGTGCCTTTAGGCCATTTTTCCTCATGAAACCTGGACAAGAATTCATTATGGGACTCTTTATCCAAATTATTGAGCAGGTGGCAATTCTTCAATACCTTGACATATTTGCTGGTATCTATAGTATTCATTTTTAAATTTTAAAAAAAATCTTTAAAATTGAAGAGGAGGGAAAGCGAGCCAATTAAATTTTGGTTTGGCTTTAATATACAACCATTTTAACATTAGGAATGGAATAAATGGTCTTTATAAACATAAATTATTAGTAGAATAAAGATAATCAATATTTGAGCAATGCCATAAAATGAAATATTAAATTTTAATACAACAAACATTTTATTTTACCCTAAAAATCAGCTATTTTTGCAAACTTGCTGAATATAGAAAATATGGGTGTTGAAACTTTTGGACTGGAAGAAAAGAAAAATGATAAAAAACTTTATGATTACCAACAGGTAGATATAGATAAGATATTTCAGGTCATAGATACCCACCCAAACCATTACAATTTATTGTACCAATTGCCTACCGGTGGGGGAAAAACGGTGATTTTTTCTCAAATTGTAAGAGAATATATTCAGCGCACAAATAAGAAAGTGCTCATTCTAACTCATCGCATCGAACTTTGTAAACAAACATCCAAGATGCTTTCTGAATTTGGGGTCCTTAATAAGATCATTAATTCCAAAGTTAAGGAATTGCCGGATCAGGAAGATTATATGTGTTTCGTGGCTATGGTTGAAACTCTAAATAACCGGCTGCACGATGAGAAACTGGAAATTAAGGATATCGGCCTTGTAATTATTGATGAGGCTCATTACAACTCTTTCAGGAAATTATTTAAATTTTTTGAAAAATGTTTTATTCTTGGAGTTACCGCTACGCCACTGAGTTCCAATATTAAACTCCCGATGAAGGACAATTACAGGGAGCTTATTGTGGGCGATTCTATTTTATCTTTAATTGGCAAAGGATTTTTGGCAAAAGCAGTGGTCTATTCTTACGATGTGGGATTGCAATCCCTGAAAGTTGGTATTAATGGGGATTATACGGTGAAATCTTCAGAAGAATTGTATTCCAACCTGAGCATGCAGGAAAAGTTGCTCAATACTTATTTGGAGAGATCTCACGGAAAAAAAACCCTGATTTTTAACAATGGGATCAATACTTCGAAAGAAGTATATGAAACTTTTAGAAACGCCGGATTTTCTATTCGTCATTTAGATAACACCACCAGCAAAGAGGATCGGAAACAAATCCTGAAATGGTTTAAACACACTCCTGATGCCATAGTTACCTCAGTGAGTATCCTAACTACCGGTTTTGACGAACCTTCCGTAGAAACTATTATTTTGAACCGCGCTACCAAATCCCTTACCTTGTACTTTCAAATGATTGGCCGTGGTTCCAGGGTACTTCCAAAGAAGGCTGAGTTTA
>Ga0307487_1001488_pt1 | contig 16377 bp, 13 predicted proteins | sample CBIW12metaG_FD_203665 | JGI IMG/M metagenome (GOLD analysis project Ga0307487, IMG submission 203665) | Sea-ice brine microbial communities from Beaufort Sea near Barrow, Alaska, United States - CBIW 1.2 | ecosystem: Environmental > Aquatic > Marine > Coastal | place: USA: Alaska | collected... | reverse complement strand
AGCCGCCATGCTCGGGGAGCAATCAGTTGGTGGACCGCATTGGGGCCCCAAGTATCTGGCGGATAGGCGCGCACTGGCGGGGTGTCGGTGAGCAGCGGCTCAGAAATCTCCCACAGCCGCTCGATGCCCTCCGCCGTCGTGAACAGGGTGCGCTCACCGCGCATCGCATCGTAGATCAGACGTTCGTAGGCCTCCAGCACCTCTCCGGCTCGCTCGGTCTCGTGCATCGCGAACTGCATGCTGAGCTTGTCCAGTTTCATGCCCGGTCCGGGCCGCTCGCCATAGAACGACAGCGACATTTTTGAGGCATCGGCCAGATCGAAGGTCAGGTGGTCCGGCCCGGACAGACCCACGCCTGAACCAGTGGGGAACATCGACTTGGGTGGCTCCCGAAAAGCGATCGAGATGATGCGCGCACCCTCGGCCAGTTTCTTGCCCGTGCGCAGGTAGAACGGCACGCCGGCCCAACGCCAGTTGTCGATCTCTGCCTTCAACGCCACGAACGTGTCGGTGTCCGAGTCAGTGGCCACTCCCGGCTCGTCGCGATAGCCCTGATACTGACCGCGGACGACTTCACACGGGTCCAATGGCAACATCGACCGAAAAACCTTGTTCTTCTCCTCCGAGATCGAGTCGGAGTCAAGCGACGTCGGCGGCTCCATCGCCATGAAGGCAAGTACCTGGAACAGGTGGGTGACCACCATGTCCTTGAACGCCCCGGTGCCTTCGTAGAATCCCGTTCGACCTTCTAGCGACAAGGTCTCAGGGACGTCGATCTGCACGTGATCGATGAAGTTGCGGTTCCAGATCGGTTCTAACAGGCCGTTGGCGAACCGGAAGACCAAGATGTTGAGCGCTGCCTCCTTGCCCAGGAAGTGGTCTATGCGGAAGATCTGGCTCTCATCGAAGACCTCGTGGATCGCCGCGTTGAGCGCTCGCGCGCTCGCCAGGTCCGTGCCGAACGACTTTTCCATGATGATGCGCGAACCACTGACCAGGTCCGCCGCAGCGAGCGTCTGCACGACGTCGAGTGCCGCCTTGGGGGGCAACGCTCAGATATGGTCCTCGGCCCAGGGCCGCTTGCTTCGCGGCCTCCTGCGCCAAGGCCTCAGGGCCGGCAGCGGCGTTGACGTACGAGAGTTTGGCGACAAACTCGTCCAACGAGACACCGATGATGCGCGAGTCAGGCACCATCTGTGTTGGCACCAGGTGCATCACCCCGGGCAGCAACTTGCGGCGGGCTAGGTCGCCTGTGACTCCGAAGAGCACGATCAGGTGCGGCTCGTTCATGGCTTCAGGCTGGACCCGACACGTGGCGAAGACGTGAACTCCGTCCCATTGCCCCTGCTGAGTACACCTAAATCAGGCGACGATCATTGGCCCATCGGGTCAGCTCGTGCCGGCTCGACAATTGCAGTTTGCGCAGCACGTTGCTGACGTGAGTCTCGACGGTCTTGATCGAGATGAACAGTTCCGATGCGACCTCTTTATAGGCATAGCCTCGGGCGATCAGACGCATCACTTCGCGCTCCCGCTCGGTGAGTCGGTCCAGATCCTCATCGATCTGCGCGACCTCGATGGTGCCGGCAAAGGCATCGAGCACGAATCCGGCCAGCCGGGGTGAGAACACCGCATCGCCAGCCGCGACACGCATGATGGCGTCAATCAGGTCTGTACCGGAGATGTTCTTGGTGACGTAGCCACGAGCGCCCGCACGGATGATGCCGATGACGTCATCGGCCTCGCCGACCACCTCGACCGCACCAGAGATTTCGGACCGCACGCCCGTGCGGAACATGGCGTGGTCATCGACGATCACGACCCTGAGGTTGCTGGCGTTGGGCAGGCTCATGAGGCGGTCTCCTGGCTGGTGGGTTCGGACGCCACTTCAGCAGCGGTTCGGATCGGCACGGACAGTCGCACCTCGGTGCCCTCTCCCGGGGCACTGCGGATTTCGGCGGTGCCGCCGTGGCGTTCCACCCGATCGATGATCGAGCCGCGCACACCCAGGCGGTCGGCCGCAATCGCCGACGGGTCAAAGCCGGCACCTCGGTCGCGGACAAACACTTCGGCTGTGCGCCCGTCGGTCTCGGCGTAGACGTCGACCTGGTCAACGCCTGCGTGCTTGGACGCATTGACCATGGCCTCGCGCGCAGCTCGGACGATCGCCGTCACGTCAGGATCCATCGCGATGTCACCTACGACGACGGTCTCGATCGCCACCTGATGAGTGTCCTCGACCTCAGCCGCGACACCTCGCAACGAGGCCGCGAACCGGTCCCCGATCTTCTCGTCCGTGCCGTACAACCACGACCGCAACTCGCGCTCCTGGCGTCGGGCGAGCGTAGCCACCTGGGCAGCGTCACCAGGGTTTTTCTGCAGCAATGCCAGCGTTTGGAGCACCGAGTCGTGCAGGTGGGCCGCCACATCGGCGCGTTCCTGCGACCGCATGCGTTCGCGGCGCTCATCGGACAGATCGCCCAACAGCTTGTACAACCAGGGACCGAGGATCAGCGCGACACCCGCCACGGCGATGACGACTGCCGACCCGAGGTCGACGACAGCATCCCAACCACGATCTTGCGTCAACAGGTACGTGGCCGACAGGACCACCAGGACCACACCGACTGCGACCCGAGCTGCGAAGGCTGCACCGCTGGTCTGGCGCATCCACCGCCCCAGCGAGGCATCGTCGAACTGACGCCAGATCACCGCCACGCCCACCACGCCAACGACCACCGGCCCGAACAGCGATCCGCCCAGCCCACGCCCGGTTGCCTGGAGGAACAACAGCACGCCGACACCGATCGCCCCCAGCGCCACACCCTGGACCACGTCGGGCGTCGCAGTGCGGGTTCTGGTGCGCAGGCCTCGACGAGTTGCCGCCTCGAGACCGGGCGACATCTCAGGTTGCCGCAGCGGCAGGAAACGCCACAGCAGGAGGTAGGCAATCAGCCCCGCCCCGCTGAACCAGGTGCCGACGATGAAAACGACGCGCACCGTGAGCACGCCCACACCCAAGTGTTCAGCGACACCCGTGCTGACGCCAGCCACGAGCCGGCGGTCGGCGGGGCGGTGCGCTCGGCGGAACTCGGTCACACCTGATCGTCACACGCGCGCGCACGTCCCCGCCACACCGGACGACCCTCGGCTGACCCTGATCCTGCTGAGGCCAAGATCAGGGTCCTACCCGATGTCGTCCAAGGCCCGAAGGCGACACGATGGAGCCATGAACGACACCGATCTACCCCCGGGTGACGGCCCCACCGGCCCCACCACCGAGGACACCACCCGCGATGAGAATGGCCGCGACGAGAATGGCCGCGACGAGGACGGATTCGACGCACAGCGGCTGCGTTCGGTCACTGACATGCGCCGATCCTCTGATCCCCGAATGGTCGCCGGGGTCTGCGCTGGTCTGGCCCGGCATCTCAACATTGATCCGATTTTGGTGCGGATAGTGTTCGCCGTCCTGATCTTTGTCGGCGGCGCCGGGATCATCCTCTATGGCGCCTTCTGGTTCCTCCTGCCCGCGGACGACACCGGGGTCAGCATCGCGGACGACTGGTTCAGGCTCGGCGACAAGGAGGAGAAGGTCCGCGTCGGCGGTCTGATCCTCGCTGGCATCGTGGCTTTGCTGTCCGTGATCGGTGGTGGCGGCTGGGGCAGGAACAGCTGGGGTCAGAACAGTTGGGGCCAGAACAGTTGGGGATGGGGCACACCGTGGGGGCTGGTCCTCCTCGCCCTCATCGTCTACTTCTGGGTAGTCCGTCCCCGGCGGCGACTCGAGGCTCGAGCAGCCAGGGCCGCCGCACTGCAGACACCGATCCACGATTCAGTGGCCGACGGAGTTCGCACCACGACCTACACACTCCCGCCCGAACGTCGGTCGTGGGCGCTGACGGTGTTCATCGTGTCGGTGACGGCCATCGCGATCGCGGTCGTCCGCATCATCGCGGACTCGAACGGCGGGACCCCTTGGACCACCTACGTTGCGCTCGCACTCGCCATCGTCGGACTCGGTCTGCTGATCAGCACGGTCGTCGGCGACGGCGGCCCGTTAGTTCTCCTCGGCCTGCTGCTCGCCGTCGTGCTGGGTCTTGGGACCCTGCTTCCCAACCCGCGGCTCGGCGCACAGCAGCTCACCCCCACCTCGGCGGTCTCGGTGTCGTCGGCGTACGAGCACGGCGTCGGCCTGCTGGAGCTCGACCTGACCGATGTCGACGACCCTGACGCACTCCTCGGTCGGACGATCACTCTCGACAGCGGGGTCGGCCAGACCAAGGTGGTCGTCCCCAACGGCCTGAACGTCGCCGTCGCCGCCGACCTCAACGTGGGCGAGTTGGTCGTGTTCGATCGCACTGTCAACGGGACCAACAACCAAATCAACACGCCAGCCGACCCGGGCCGCGCACTGACCCTGACCATCAACCAAAAGATCGGCAACATCGAGGTGATCCGCCAATGACTCGTCATCTGTTCCGCTGGAGGGGCCTGGCCTTCGGGCTCGCCTTCCTCGCCCTCGCCGGCAACTGGGCCGTTTGGGAGCAGGACCTGCTGACCCAGCAGCAGTTCAGCTTCACCGTCAGTGGAGTGCTGATCGTCCTCGGCACCGTGGGTGTCATCGCCACCTTCTGGCGATCCGGCGCCCAGTCCTCGCCCCCACACCCCATGACCGACACCCACACCGACCCCACTGAGGAGAATCATGAAGCAACTGACTCGCAGCCGTGACGACAAGTGGATCGGCGGTGTGTGCGGCGGCATCGGGCAGCACACCGACATCGATCCCAACCTGATCCGCTTGACGGCGGTGGTGCTGGCCATCCTCGGCTTCGGCACCGTGATCGTCGGCACCGTGATCGTCGGCACTGTGATCGCCTGGTTGTTGATGCCGCGGGCGGGTCGAACTGTGACCGTGGTCAGCCCGGCGCGCCCCGCTGATCCAGTGTCCGACCCGCCAGCGCCGTAGCGGGCCGGACACTCAGTTCCCTCCGACTCAGCCGTCCAGGAGTTTGCGGATGTGGGCTGGGCGGTCGGTAATGACGGCTTTGACTCCGAGGTCAAGACACAACTGGAGGTCGGCCTCGGTGTTGACCACCCAGACATGCATGTCATGGCCGCTGTCGGCGATCGCCCGACCGAGCTCCGGGTGCGCATGGAGTTCTTGCATACCGGGGCCGACCACCCAATCCTTGGCGATCATCCGGCGCAGTATCGGCCAGTGGTGCTGCTTTTCGAGCAACTGAACCAACTGGACATCGGGCGCCATCCGGTTGACCCGCCGGAGTGCGTTCCAGGAAAAGCTCATCACCCGGACGGGCGAGCCGGATCGGTCCCAACCGAACTTCCGCAGCATCTCCACCAGGCGCGTCTCGACAAGTCCGCCGAAGCGAGTCGGGTGCTTGGTCTCAATCGCGACTTCGATGCGTCGGTCGTAGCCGGCAACGGTCTCGAGGAGCTTGCGCAGGGTCAGCAGACCGTCCAGATTTTCGTCGCGTTCAGGGGCCTCGTCGTCGAGCTCGGACCACGGGTTCTTCCACGAGGCGAAGTCCAACTTCGATAGCTCGGCCAGGTCCATCGTGGAGATGGTGCCGCGGGTGCTCGCCGTTCGCCGCAGGTCGCGGTCGTGGACGCACACCAGGTGCCCGTCTGCAGTGAGGCGTACGTCGCACTCAAGGCCGTCGGCTCCCGCGGCCAGGGCCACCGTGTAGGCGCCCAACGTGTGTTCGGCCTTCTCATGACTTGCTCCACGATGAGCGACGACCTGGGGCCTCATGCCTTCCACTATGTCTGGTCAGGGTAGGCGTCGCCAGAGGTTGACACCGGAGATTGAGGTGCTGTCGCAAGATCTGCACGTCAGCCCCGCGACTCCCACTGATCCAGTGCCCGCACCGCGGTCGCCGTGTAGTCGCTGAAGACGCCGTCTACTCCAGCGTCATAGAAAGCCAGATATTCCGCCACGGCATCGCCCTGGGCGGATCTGTCCTTTCCGATTCGCAGCCCCAGGGGCAGGAAGTGGTTCTCGTTGCGCATCGTCCAGATGTGCACCAGTAGACCAGCGGCGTGGGCCCGGGCGACCAGTCCCGTCTCACCGATGAGCCGGTGCTCCTGGTCGCGAGCGATGACCTGGCTCTTGTTGGGACCGATGCCGTCGGCGTACGTGGCGATCTCAGCCAACTCCTCAGGTGTCGTGAGATCGGCGTAGGTGCGCGGATCGCCGCTGGCGACCAGATCAAACGGCGCACCTTTGCGGCTCAGCAACTGGATCAGGGTCGACGGGGTGCGGCCACGCAGTAGGCGCAGATTACCGGTCTCCATCGACTGGATGATGACCTTGGCCCCCACTCGGTTGGCCCCGCGACGCTCAAGTGCGTCGATGAGAAGGTCATTGAGGTCCAGGCCGATGCTGGTGAAGTAGGTCGGGTGCTTGGTCTCGACGTACACGCCGATCTCGCGGCCGGCCGCATCGCTGGCCTCTTCGGCGATGGTCAGCACTTCATCAAAAGTCAGGATCTGTTCCTGTCCGGCCAATCCTATGTTCTGTGGACGTAGATCGGGGAGCCGCTCGCGGGCATGCAGCGTCTTGAGTTCATCGAGGGTGAAATCCTCGGCGAACCAGCCCGTCAGCGGGACGCCATCAATGACCTTGGTTGCCTTGCGATCGGCGAACTCGGGGTGGTGAGCGACGTCGGTCGTGCCGCCGATCTGGTTCTCGTGACGCACCACCAACACGCCGTCGCGGGTACTGACGACATCTGGCTCGATGTAGTCCGCGCCCTGCTCGATGGCCAGCAGATAGGACGGGCGGGTGTGTTCCAGACGTTCACCGGGAACTCCGCGGTGAGCGATCACGGTGGGTCGAGCCGTCATGCCATCCATCAAAGCGCATCGGAGTTGCGCATCAAACGCACAGCCCCATCGCGCCTCGGGTCCGCCCCCGCTACCAACCGTCCGTCGCCGCGACGCATCGTGGCCGCGACGCCGCCGTAGTACATCGTCAGATCCGTCTCGGTCTGGACAACCTCATCTGAGCGTCCGGCCCGGTGGACGTGGACCCGGGGATGGTTGATCGCCTCCTGCAGCGACATCGACCCGTTGGCGAATCCAGCAAGCACCTGCACGATCGCTGTGGTGATGCGATCGGCGCCCGGAGATCCGATCGCCATGACCGAACCATCGCGATGGTGTCCCACCGTCGGTGCCATGTTGGACAGCAGGCGTGTGCCGGGCTCCAGCCCGTGCAGGCCTCGTGGGTTGAGCTCCTGCTCGCCCAGACAGTTGTTCAGCCAGATGCCAGTGCCCCGCGCCACCATGCCTGAGCTGTAGCCCGACGACACTGTGATCGAACATGCAGCGCCGTCAGAATCGGTGGCCGACACCTGGGCTGTCGATCCCGACTCCAGGACCGCGAGCTGATCGCGATCGATGTCGGCGAGCAAGTTCGCCGCGTCCCGCACCAGATCGTCGGTGTGATCCAGCACGTCGAGTCTTCGTGCCAGCACCGCACGCTGCACCTGAATGAGGCGTTCGACGTCTTGGGGTGTCCAGACGTCCCGTGGCAGATCGCCCATCAACTGCAACATCGCCGTGACGCACACGCCACCCACCGATGGCGGCGGGTTGGTGCCGAACGTCCACCCACCCGATGTCACAGCGAGCGAAGGCCGCACGACCGGCGCGTAGGCCCTGAGGTCAGCAAGACTCAGCAATCCACCGCGGTCCTGCACGTCAGCCACGATCATCGCAGCGAGATCACCGGTGTGCAGGGCCGCTGCCCCGTGCTCGGCAATCTGCTCCAATGACGCCGCCAGCTCAGGCAAGCAGACCAGGTCGGTCGTCACCTCTCCAGATGCATCGTGGATGGCGGCGCGGCTGGCTTCGTCCCATCCGAAGACGTCCTCGTGCGAATAGTCCAGATAGAACCGCGACGCCGCGCTGAGCCGAAATCCCCGACGGGCCACATCGACTGCCGGCATCAGCAGTTCGCGCCACGGCAGACTCCCCCACCGGCGATGGGTCTGTTCAAAGGCCGCAATCGCGCCATGCGTGGCGACCGAGCCCGGACCGATGGTCACGGTGACTCCACCGCCGTACTCGGTGTGGACGTCCCAGGTGCCGGTGCGCCGCCGGTCACCGTGAGCACGCCCCGGCATGTCCATCCAGCCGTCGACCGTCTGCGGCGGGCCTCCGTCAGATGGCTGCACCGTGATGAAGCCACCCGAACTCGGCGACACGATGCCGACCTCGTTGACCATCGTGACCAGACTGGCTGCCAATGCGGCGTCGATCGCGTTTCCGCCGGCCCGCACCACCTGCTCGCCGGCGTCGGCTGCCGCTTCGTTGGGAGCCGCAAGGGCAACCTCGGGGCCGGCAACCCCTGCGGCACGTGACATGCCAGCAGGCTACCGCCGGTAGACTGGGTCTCGGTAAGCCGGAAAGTCTGGTCGGCGCCATGTAATCGATCCCGGAAGTTTCCAGTGACTGATCAACGTTCCCGCATCTTTACCCGTGGCACTTGGCCCGAAGCTTCGCGCATCGCGGACATCTTGCGCCAAGAGACCATCGGCGGCGTCCTGCTGCTGATCGCCACCGTCGCCGCCCTGATTGCTGCCAACGTCGGCGACAGCTATGCCGACCTGCGCGAGGTGTCGTTCGGGCCTGAGTCGCTGCATCTGAATCTGACCACCGGCCAGTGGGCTGCCGATGGCCTCTTGGCCATCTTCTTCTTCGTGGCGGGACTGGAGCTCAAGCGCGAGTTCGTGGCGGGCGACCTGCGCGAACCACGCCGGGCGGCACTTCCGGTCGCGGCCGCCATTGGTGGCATGGCCGTTCCGGCCCTGATCTTCGTCGTGGTCAACCTGGGTGGCTCGCTGCGCGGTTGGGCCATCCCGACGGCCACCGACATCGCCTTCGCACTCGCCGTGCTGGCTGTCATCAGCACCCATCTACCCACGGCACTGCGCACCTTCTTGCTGACCCTGGCCGTGGTCGATGACCTGCTGGCCATCATCATCATCGCGGTGGTCTACACCGCCGAACTTGATGTCGTCTACCTGATGGCCGCGATCGTTCCGCTGGCTGCCTTCGGCGCCTTGGTACAACGGCGCGTCCGCTCCGGGTGGCTGCTGATCCCACTGGCGCTGGTCACCTGGGCTTTGGTGCATGCCTCCGGTGTGCACGCGACTGTCGCCGGCGTCCTGCTGGCGTTCACCGTTCCGGTCATCCGTCGCGATGGCGCCACCGGCCCAGGCCTGGCCCAACACTTCGAGCATCTACTTCGGCCGCTGTCCTCAGCCATTGCTGTCCCGGTGTTCGCCTTCTTCTCCGCCGGAGTGGCCGTTGCCAGCTTCGGCTCGTTCGTCGAATCCTTGACCGAACCAGTTGCGCTCGGCATCATCTTGGGCCTGTTCGTCGGCAAGACCATCGGCGTATTCGGTGCCACCTGGCTGATGGCCACCTTCACCCGCGCCGACCTCGACGACGACCTCGGGTGGCTTGACGTGCTCGGCCTGGCGATGCTCGCTGGCGTCGGCTTCACCGTCTCGCTGCTCATCGGCGAACTGGCCTACGGTGTCGGATCTGACACCGACGACCAGGTCAAGGTCGGAGTGCTCGTCGGCTCAGTTATCTCAGCGCTGGCCGCGACGGTTGTCCTGCGCATCCGCGAACGTCAGTACCGCGTCATTCATCTGCGCGAGACCGAAGACCTGGACGGCGACGGCATGCCCGACGTGTACGACGAGAAGGACGAGAACCCGTCCCAGCAGAAATAGTTCGTTGGGCAGAACTAGCTGGTTGCGCTCGGGGCTACTAGCCGGCTGAGGATTCGGCCTCGCCGTCGGACTCGTTGTCCAGTGAGATCCAATCGAGTGACTTCTCGGTCCTGGTCCCACTTTCACGCTGGATCACGATCGTGCCGTCATAGGCGCGGATGACATAGGTCGTGTTGTCGTCCTTGGCGACGAATGCATCCAGCTGGTACTCATAGCTGCCCTTGAGGTCGCGGGGCGGTTCACCCTCAACGGCCACGACCACGCGCAACTTCTGACCCGAGCTGTCGACGCCACAGATCGACGACTTGGTGTCGGCCGTGCGCGTCTTGTACAAGATCACCGGGTAGTCGCCGCCACAACTGAGCGCCAGCCCGGCCCCGCAATCGGGTAGGAGCGAGTCTTGCTGGACGCCTTCGACGTTGAACTGGGTGTCAGGTCCCTCGCAGGTGGGGGAGCCGGTGGGGCTGGCCGAGGGAGTCGACGTCGGAGTGGGAGTCGACGTCGGATCTTCCGAGGGCGCGGCGCTGGTGGACGGTGCCGCGGCGATATTGGGCGCGGCAACGTCATCATCACTGCCCAGGCTCCACACGAGAAAGCCAGAACCCAGCACAAGGACCGCCGCGACGGCAGCTACAGCCCATCGCGACTGCCAGAAAGCGAATCGACTCACGTGACGAACCCTAACAAGGGCTCCCCATCACTCCCACTCGATGGTTCCGGGAGGTTTGCTCGTGATGTCGAGCACGACCCGATTGACCTCGGGTACCTCGTTGGTGATGCGCGTCGAAATCTGCTCGAGCACGTCGTATGGCAGGCGGCTCCAGTCCGCTGTCATGGCGTCCTCGCTGGACACCGGCCGCAGGACGATCGGGTGGCCGTACGTACGGCTGTCGCCCTGCACACCGACGGAGCGAACATCGGCCAGCAATACGACTGGGAACTGCCATATTTCGGTGTCCAGGCCGGCCGCGGTGGTCTCCTCGCGCACGATCACGTCGGCCGCACGCAGGATCTCCAGCCGGGATTCATCGACGGCGCCCACGATGCGGATGGCCAGACCGGGCCCGGGGAACGGGTGTCGCCCCACGATGGCCTCAGGAATGCCAAGCTGCCGACCGACATCGCGCACCTCGTCCTTGAACAGGGTGCGCAGCGGCTCGATCAGGCTGAACTCGAGGTCTTCGGGCAACCCGCCCACGTTGTGGTGGCTCTTGATGTTCGACGCGCCTGCGCCGCCGCCGGACTCCACGACATCTGGGTACAGCGTTCCCTGCACCAGGAACTTCACTGGCGGACCGGCCGTGGCAAGCACCTCGCGCTCGGCGGCCTCGAAGACCCGGATGAACTCCCGACCGATGATCTTGCGCTTCTCCTCCGGGTCAGAAACGCCGGCCAGGAAGCCGAGGAACTGATCTTTGGCGTCAACGACCTTCAGGTCGACCCCGGTGGCTGCCACGTAGTCCTTCTCGACCTGCTCAGCCTCCCCCTGGCGCAGCAGGCCGTGGTCGACGAACACGGCCGTCAACTGGTCGCCGATGGCCCGCTGGACCAAGGCCGTCGAGACGGCCGAGTCGACGCCGCCGGACAGGCCCGAGATCACGCGGGCATCACCGACTTGTTGACGGATCAGTTCGATCTGTTCGTCGACGATGTTGCTGCTGGTCCACGTCTGGCGACATCCGGCGATCTCGACCAGGAAGCGTTCGAGGATCTGTTGGCCGTGCTCGCTGTGCATGACCTCGGGGTGCCACTGCACACCGGCAAGCCGCTGCCCCACGTTTTCGAATGCGGCGACTGTCGCGCGCGGCGAGCTGGCATTGACGGTGAAGCCCTCGGGGGCGCCGACGACCTCATCGCCGTGGGACATCCACGACGTCAATGTGGCAGGCAGATCAGCGAGCAACGTTCCGGGCTCCGCGACCGTGACGGTGGTACGCCCGTACTCACGCTGGCCGGTGTGCGCCACTGAACCGCCGAGGGCCTGCGCCATCGCCATGAAGCCGTAGCAGATGCCAAACACCGGCACCTCCGCCTCGAACAGCTGCGGATCCAGCTGTGGCGCACCGGCTTCGTACACCGACGACGGGCCGCCAGACAGCACGATGGCGGCCGGCTTCTTGGCCAACACCTCAGCTACCGGCATGGTGTTCGGCACGACCTCGGAGTACACCCGCGCCTCGCGCACCCGGCGGGCGATGAGCTGGGCGTATTGCGCCCCGAAGTCGACAACGAGCACGAGATCATGATCTGAGGTCACGTGACCATCGTAGGACCTGCCATGAGCGGGATTTCAGCGGTCAGCACATCGGCGAAGAAAGTTGCACGGTGCGGCGTAACCCCGGCTCACCCGCGTCGTTGAACCGAGTGAATCTAACAACTCCCTCCCGTTAGATCATGTGTGTCGCACCTCGTGGCACGAACTGAGCCCGGCCCGTGATCTCCCTCCTGGTCGGGTTTTGTTCATTCCACCCACGAACGCTCGTCAGCTGATGTCGATGATGGGCAGGCGGAGGGCTGCCGGCGCCTCGACGGGAACCAGCGGTGATGTTGGGGACACCGGCTGCACCAGGCGGTAGGGCTCATTGAGCGCCGGCCGGGTGTCGGCCTCGTCCCGGTTGGGCCACAACGACATGGCGCGCTCGGCCTGGGCTGTGATGGTCAGGGACGGGTTGACGCCCAGATTGGCACTGATCGCCGAACCATCCACGACGTGCAGGCCCTCGTGGCCGAACAGCCGGTGGTATGGATCGATCACGCCAGATTCGACTGATTCGCCGATCGTGCAGCCACCCATGAAGTGGGCTGTGAGCGGCACGTTGAACGGTTCCCCGATGGTGCCGCCGGGGGTCCCACCCATGACCTCGGCCATACGCTGCACGGCTTCGTGTCCCTCCGGTATGAACGCCGGATTCGGTGCACCGTGTCCTTGGCGCGACGTCAGGCGCGTGCGACCGGTGATCCTCCCCAACACCGTGGGCCTGGTGTACGTGGTGATCGAGTTGTCATGGGTCTGCATGACCAGCGCAATGATGGTGCGCTCGGACCAGTGCAGCAGGTCGTACAGCTTGTGAATCCGGGACTTCTGGCGCCACATCTCGCGCAACCAGATCTTCCAGCGCGCCGTGTCGGTGCTGCCGTCAGTGAGCACGGTCTGCATCAGCGCCATCGCATTGGAACCCCTGCCGTACCGCGTCGGCTCGACATGCGTGTGCTCATTGGGATGGAACGACGATGTGATCGCGACGCCTTCGCTGTAGTCGACATCGCGCTCATCGGCCATGGCGCCCAGCAACGCCTCAGAGTTGGTGCGGGTCAACAGGCCGAGGCGGTCCGAGACATGCGGTAATTGCCCCGTGTCGCGCATGCGGTGCAGCAACTTCTGGGTACCCATGGTGCTGGCCGCGAAGACCACCTGGCGGGCCCGGATCCTGCGGTGCGGGCGGAACCGCCGGTTGGTACGGCGCGTCTCGACCTCATACCCATCGGTGCCACCGCCGATCGGGCGGACGTCGGTCACCGTGGTCAGCGGTCGAATCTCTGCACCGCCGGCCTCGGCCAGGTACAGATAGTTCTTCACCAACGTGTTCTTGGCGTTGTGGCGGCAGCCCGTCATGCATTCACCGCAGTTCAAGCAGCCGTTGCGGTCGGGGCCGGCACCGCCGAAGTAGGGGTCCTTGACCTTCTCGCCCGGCTCGCCGAACAACACGCCGACTGGCGTGTGGTGGAAGGTGCCACCGACGCCCATCTCCTCGGCCACCTGCTTGACGACGCGATCAGCGGCCGTCTCGTACGGGTACGTCGTGACGCCGAGCATGCGCTTGGCCTGGTCGTAGTACGGGGCCAGTTCCGCGCGCCAGTCGGTGATGTGCCCCCAAGCCGGATCCTTGTAGAAGGGGTCGAGCGGTTCGTAGAGCGTGTTGGCGTAGACCAACGACCCACCGCCGACTCCCGCGCCGGACAGGATGAGGACGTCCTTGAGCTTGTCGATACGCTGGATCCCGTAGCACCCGATCTGCGGCATCCACAGGAATTTGCGCAAGCGCCACGAGTTCTTGGCGAAGTCGCTGTCCTCGTACCGCTTGCCGGCCTCGAGCACGAGGACCTTGTAGCCCTTCTCGGTCAGACGAAGCGCCGCGACGCTGCCGCCGAACCCCGAGCCGATGACGATGACGTCGTAGTCGTAGCCACCGGTGTCAGCGTCGTGAGTTCCCATCGGGTGAGTATCGCATCGGCGATGTCCCATTACTACCGATAAGTAACCAGACTCACATTGATCAGGCGAACAGGTCCTGTCCCCAGTAGCCGCCGGACTTCACACCGGGTGGGCACGCGAACAGGCCCGAACTGGTATGCACGATGTACTCGTTGAGCGGGTCGTTGTTCAGCCCGGCCAGCGACTTCTGAATGGTGCTGAACTGGTCCGGATCGCGCTGATAGGAGATGAAGAACAGCCCGGCGTTGAGCTGACCGAGTCCATTGGACCCGTCGACGAAGTTGTACCCACGCCGCAGGATCTGCGCCCCCTTGTTGAAGTCCGGGTGCGCCAGCCGTACGTGCGACTTGGTGGGTATCGACGGTTCACCGTCGTCGCCGGTAGCGTCGAAGTCGATCTCGTCGAACTCATCGCCACCCGACAACGGGCCGCCAGAGCCCTTGGTGCGACCAAAGATGACCTCTTGGCCGTCCAACGACTCGCGATCCCAGGTTTCGATGCGCATGTCGATCCGTCGGGTCACCAGGTACGAGCCGCCGACCAACCAGTCGGGGCCCTCGTCCGGGTGTACCCACACGAACTCGTCGACGTCCTTGGTCTTCTCGGACTTGATGTTGTTGGTGCCGTCCTTGAAGCCGAACAGATTGCGCGCCGTGACCTGGGCGGCCGATGTGGACGACGTGCGCCCAAAGCCCATCTGGGACCACCGAACCGAGGCCCGTCCGAACGCAATGCGCACCAGGTTGCGGGCCGCGTGGACCGCAACCTGAGGGTCATTGGCGCACGCCTGGATGATCAGATCGCCACCGCTGACCTTCGGATCCAACCGGTCGCCGGAGAATGTCGGCAGGTCCTTGAGCCGTTCGGGCAGTTGGCCGGCGAGACCGAAGCGGGCGTCGCCATTGTCATCGACGAACATGCTGCGCCCGAAGCCCACTGTGACGGTCAGCCCTGATGGCGGCAGACCAAGCGCTTCGCCGGTGTCCTCAGGGGGCGAGAACGGCGCTCCAGCAACTGCGCCGAATTCGCCGACCTCCTTACCCGCGGACATCCGCCGGGCCGCTTCGGTCCACTCCTGCAGCAACAGGATCAGATCGCCACGACTCTCCGTGGTCAGGTCGAACGCGGTGATGTAGAGCCGATCCTGCGCCGGAGTGATGATGCCGGCCTGGTGTGCGCCCTCAAAGGGCACCGGCAGTGCGTCAGGATCAGGCACGACCGGAGTCGGGGCATCGCCGGCCGCGTAGCCGGCACCGGCGCCGAGCGCACCGGCTGCGAGCACGCCGAAACCGGCGGCTCCCAGCAGCTTTCTGCGGGAGACACCGCCGGATCTGGCGTTGGGCTGTTCGGGCATCGTCACAGGCTACGGCTCCCTACGCCGAGGCCGCGACAGCTGCCGCGACCTTGCTGATCGGCTCGCTGAGCGCCGCCACAGCGTCGGACAGCTTCTTGACCTGCGCATCGGTGAGCTTGTCGTAGAAGACCCACTCGCCGGTCGTCTGATCCTGGTACTGGTTCAGCTCAGCGTCGAGTGCAGCGAACTGAGTGTCCAACTCCTTGACGAGCGCGGGATCCTGGGCCTCCAGCACGGGCCGTAGCGAGGAGATGGCGGCCTGCGAACCCTCGATGTTGGCCTTGAAGTCCCACAGGTCGGTGTGGCTGAACTCGTCTTCCTCACCGGTGATCTTGCCCGTGGCGACCTCGTCAAGCAGACCCTTGGAGCCCTGGGCCAGCTCGAGCGCCGTCAGCGGTGCGTCCTGTCCGAGCTTGACGATCTCCTTGACGTTCTCCAACAGCTGATCGGCGTACTTGTCCATGTTGTCGGTGTTGTTCTCGACCCACAGCTGCTTCTCGATCCGGTGCCAACCGGTGAAGTCGACGCCTTCGGCGATCGCGTCCGGCTCGCGGCCATCCGTGATCGGGTCGAGGTCACCGAACTGTTCGGCAACCGGCTCGATGCGCTCCCAGTAGGTACGTGCGATCGGGAACAGCGTCTTGGCCTCCTCGACCTTGCCGGCCTTGACCGCATCGACGAATTCGGTGGTCTTGACGATGAGCGCATCGGACTGTGACTTGACGTAGCGCGAGTAGCTGTCGGCGGCGGCCTGGAGCTCCTGGGAGTCCGACAGCGGCGCAGCGTCGTCGCCCGTCACGTTCAGCGTCTGACGGATGCCCTCACCAATCATGCCTGGCTTGCAGGCACCCTCGTAGGTGCCCTTAGGTAGATCGACGACCAGTTCGCGCGACAGTCCCGGCCCCACGTTTTCCACCTCACCCAGAATGCGATCACCTTCGGCGTAGACATAGAACTCGGTGACCTTGGAACCGGTGTTGGTGACCGTGAAGGTCTGCGGTCCGGCCTCGAGGTCGGTGGCCGAGAGGTCGCAC
>Ga0307487_1001486_pt1 | contig 16394 bp, 24 predicted proteins | sample CBIW12metaG_FD_203665 | JGI IMG/M metagenome (GOLD analysis project Ga0307487, IMG submission 203665) | Sea-ice brine microbial communities from Beaufort Sea near Barrow, Alaska, United States - CBIW 1.2 | ecosystem: Environmental > Aquatic > Marine > Coastal | place: USA: Alaska | collected... | reverse complement strand
GGGGCAAGAACTGGAACGAATAAACCAGAACCAGTTCAGGTTGCAATCCGTAAAAAAACAGGCAAACTTAAAAAAAGATATTTTTCTGATTGTTTTGTAAATGGAAAATTAAAAAATCCAAAAGAAAAAAGTAAAACTTTCCAGGGCATAGCAAAGGCTATGGCAGAACAATGGTCAATCCAGAATCTATAAATCAAAAATTATGAGAGAATTAAAGTTTAGGGGTAAATTGTTAAATGATAGCAATAGTTTTAAAACCTACAAAAAAGGAATTGTAATTACCGGTGGGTTTTGTAATCAAGGGATCAAATGTTTTATTGTAGCGCATTTTAATGTTTTTGAAGTGGATCCTGAATCAGTACAGCAATTCACGGGCTTTAAGGATAGGTACGATGAAGAAATTTTCGGAGGTGTTGTTTTAAGCGATTACACCCAAACTGATGAGGGTTTGGTACAATCCAAAATGCAGGTTTTCTGGTGTGAAAAAATCGGTGCCTGGAAATTGGACAATAGCTATCATCAGGATAAATCCAGTGGAGATTTATTGAGCGATGAATTAGCGGACTTCAATTATGAGGTAGTTGGAAACGTTTGTGAAAATCCAGAATTATGCAGATAGTCGAATTTAAAAACGAGTTCCAGGTCCGTATTGATTTCAATCATTGGAGGAAAAGGAATACTGCTGCGGTAAAGAAAATACCCACCGCCCGATTTGATTACAATGAAAAGGTGTGGAGGATAGCACTTAACCAACGGGGCAACCTGGTCCTTCTTCAGAATTACTGTAAAGCTAAATACTACAAAGTGGATGAGTCCCCTCAGGAACTTGGAAACATTGCACCGCTTCCAGAACTGGCTCAGGAGATCCCGTTATCCCATCCCGATGGTTTTGGCTTTAGGCCATATCAAACCAATGGAGTGGCCAGGGGGTTGGAACTGAAACGCTTTATGAACGGGGACGAACAGGGACTGGGAAAAACTTTACAATCTATCGGAACCATCTATGCCGATTACCTCAAGGGTGAAGCTGTATTTCCCTGCCTGGTCATATGCCCGGCTTCCACAAAGATCAACTGGAAAAGGGAATGGGAAATGTGGACCGATCGCAAAGCAATGCTATTGGATGATAAGATAAAAGAATCATGGCCTCGTTACTATGACATAGGAATGGCCGATGTATTCATTGTGAACTACGAGAGCCTGAAGAAGTATTTCGTGCAGCACATGCCGCCAAAAGGAAAGGTGAGAACTTCCAAGGATATCATTATGGATCCACGGGTGGACCTATTGAAATCTATTATCGTAGATGAATCCCACCGGTGCAAGGATACCAAAACCCAACAGGCCAAGTTTACCCTGAACATCTGTAAGAATAAGGAGCGGGTGATCCTGTTGACCGGTACTCCAGTTGTGAACAAGCCAATGGATCTATTCCCTCAGCTGGCCATAATGAACCGGTTGGAGCATTTTGGAGGAAAGAAAGGTTTCCTGGAACGATACTGTGAAGGAGGAAAAGGAGCTGCCAATCTCAAGGAACTTAATTATTTGCTCAACAAACATTGTTTCTTCAGGCGTGAAAAGAAAGATGTGGCTAAGGATCTTCCAGAGAAGCAACGCCAAACCATTATGTGTGATATCACTACCAGAACTGTTTACAATAAAGCTCGCGATGAGTTCGCAAAGTACCTGAAGGAAAAGGGTTGTGATGATGCTGAGGTGGCCAAGAAGTTACGTGGTGAGATTATGGTGAAGATGGCAGAGCTCAAGAAGATCTCAGCCTATGGGAAACTCAATGAAGCAAAAGAATTCATTCACCAGGTAATTGATTCAGGCGAAAAGCTGATCGTGTTCGTGGTCCATCACGTGATCGTAGATGAACTGAAGAAGGAATTCCCGGATGCCGTAACGGTTACCGGTAGGGATAATGGAGAACAGAAACAAGCTTCCATTGATGGCTTCCAGAAAGACCCGGAAGTGAAACTGATCATCTGTAATATCAAGGCTGCGGGTGTAGGTATTACCCTTACAGCTTCCTCACGTGTGGCTTTTATAGAATATCCGTGGACATATTCCGATTGCGTGCAATGCGAGGACAGGGCTCACAGGATTGGTCAGCTCAATAATGTGATGTGTACGTACTTCCTTGGGCAGAAAACCATAGATGAGTATCTCTATGAAATGATTCAGGCCAAGCGGCACGTTGGTAATGCCATCACCGGTGCCACTGATAAAATGGAAATGACCATGGTAAGTAATTTAATGGAACTTTTTAATTAATAAATATGAAAACCAAACTCACACCCATTAAAGAATTACGGCCTGGGGACAAAGTGTATGTTGCTTGGCCTTCAGATATAAAACGCCCAGACTGGCATAAATTTCCAGATATTCTTACTGTTCGTAGTATAGTTCTGAATCCTGCAACGGTAAATATTATGGAAAGCGGAGGCGTTTGTTTACAGGCAAATGAATTTCATAAGGTACTAAGTACACCGGTTCAGATACCACATAAAAAAGAACAACAACTATCAATGTTTTAAATAAAAATATATAATAATGGCAGACAATAAAAGGAGTTTCGTCGCGTATGCCGACTGGTTAGAATCTTTCGAAATGTTGGAAGATTCGGAAGCCGGCAAGCTAATCAAGCATTTGCTTAAATATGTAAATGACCTCCATCCGGTTATGGAAGATCGTTTGTTAAAAATAGCCTTCCAACCAATGAAGTTGCAGCTTAAGAGAGACCTTAGTAAGTACGATGAAGTTTTAAAAAAACGTATTGAATCGGGAAAAAAAGGAGGAAAAATAACACAGTCTAAAGCAAAACAAGCACTTGCTCGAAGTGCTAAAGCAAATCAAGCAAGTGGGAAGCAAGTTAAAGCAAATCAAGCTGATAATGTTAATGATACTGTTACTGTTATTGTTAATGATACTGTAAATGAAAAAAAAGAGAGAGAGGAAAATTCCCGCGCACTTCTTTTTCTAAAAACTGAATATCCCCAGAGGTTTGAAACTGACTTCCTGATGAAGTATAAATCCAAGATCCAGAATCCAAAAAAGTTTGCAGAGGATTTTAACGATACCGTTGATCAGGAAAGTTTAGAATTTACCGATAGGATTCTATTTGGCCGACTCGGAAAATATGCAAGAAACTGGATCGAGAACCAAAACAAATATTCCAAAACCCCAGCCCCCGATTCGTATGAATCAGGAAAACATAAAAGATTTTAAAAATGGCAGAGCCAATACAAAATAAATCGAATTTCCGTTCAAAAGAATCTCAAGTGATTTCACTCGAGAAAGGAAAAATCCCACCTCAGGCAATTGATCTGGAAGAAGCAATTTTGGGAATAGCTCTACAGGATAAATACGCAATCGGCCAGGTAGTAGAAATTTTCCGAAAGGAACAGGTATTTTATAAAACTGCACATCAGGAAATTTATGATGCTATGCTTGAGATGTTCGAGGAAAGTGAACCGGTGGATCTTCTTTCGGTAGTCCACAAATTAAAAACCAGGCAATCCCTTGAAAAAATTGGAGGTGAATTCTACCTGATCCAGCTCACCCAAAAAATATCTTCCTCCTCCCACATCGAACATCATTGCAGGATCGTTATGCAAATGCACGTTAAGCGCCAATCGATTCGGGTAGCCAATGAGATCATAGAAAACTCTTACAACGATGAAACGGATATCTTTGATTTGCTTTCAAAATCCCAAAAGGAAATCGATGATGTTGCCCAATGGCTGATCCGAAAAAAACCCCACGATTTTAAAGCTGTGGTCGATAGTATTTTTGATGCATCAGAAAATAACATTTCCGGAGTTCCGAGTTCATTGGAAAAACTCCAGAAGAAATTAAACGGGTACCGGGAAACAGATTTGATTATTCTAGCGGCTCGTCCGGGGATGGGAAAAACCGCCTTGCTTCTCAATGAGGCAAAACATATGGCCAAGCTTGGATTCCCTGTTGGGATCTTCAGCCTGGAGATGAGCGCCAAAGATTTGGGACGTAGGATGCTTGCCGAGGAATGTGGAATTGATTCAAGCAAATTGACCCTCAACCGGATTGAAGATTTTGAACGAAAGATGATGAATGAAAAAAGGGCAGAATTTGAAAAGCTCCCGATCTACATTCACGATCAGGCAGGACTTACTCCGATGGAATTAAAAATTCAGGCCGGAAAATGGAAAAGGGAAAACGGGGTCAAGATGTTCTTTGTAGATTATTTGCAGCTGATGAATGCTTCAGGAAAAAACGGTACCGGGAATCGCGAACAGGAGATCAGCAGTATCTCCAGGTCCCTCAAAGCTACGGCCAAGGATCTTGAATGTCCGGTGATGGCACTATCTCAATTGTCCAGAGCCGTTGAACAGCGAGGAGGTTTCAAACGTCCCATCCTTTCAGATCTCAGGGAATCCGGAGCAATCGAACAGGATGCCGATGTTATTATGTTTCTTTTGCGACCTGAATATTACAAAACTTTCGAATGGGATGATGAAGATCATTCATCTTGCAGAGGTCAGGCTGAAATATCCATTGCTAAATTCCGTGGAGGCGAAACCGGTCAAACGATTGTTGGTTGTGATCTTCAGTATATGCGATTTTATGACCTGGAGGAGCGGGATTCGTTCTTTGAAAAACTTCCTAACCAAGATCCCAACGATGCCTTTGAACCTGTAGCCGTAGATGCTGATGATGATGATGATCTCCCATTTTGATGAAGTGGACCACCGAGGACATAAAAAAACTCAGTCTAGGTAATAATTATACCGAAACCGTACCTGATCAGACCAAAAACGTGATCAAATTACCCAAAATTGAAAAGCTTTCCATCGAAAAAGAAACCATCAAGAAGATCCTTTGGGTATTTCACCGCGAAGGATTGATCCCGGAGTACGTGGAAGAGCTGCAATTTCACCAGGAAAGAAAGTTCCGCTTTGACTGGGCTATACCAGAGCTGATGATAGCCATCGAATATGAAGGTGTGTTCTCTAAAAAATCAAGGCACACAACGGTCAAAGGCTACACCAACGATTGTGAAAAATACAACCTTGCTACGCTTGAGGGTTGGAGAATCCTTCGATATACCGCAAAAAATTATCATAATTTGGGAAGCGACTTAAAAAAAATGTTAACAAAGTAATAATAAATATTACTTTTATCGTTAAGTTTGTGTCTCACAATGACCTATAACCGCTAAATATTCACGCCTATGAACAACACGATCCACCATTTAGAAAACGATTTTGAAGTGATGCCGATGGAAGATCCTGAAGCAACCACTGAGGAAAATACTAACCAACAATTTTAAATCTATGAAATTAAAGCACACTCAGCAAAAATCAGCAAACCGAAGCTTTAAACCAGGAGCCCCACGAGGATATACTCCATGGGCAATGGCAAAACTTTTTAGCCCAAAACCTAATAGCCAAACTCAAACAAGAAAGCGAGAAGCTAAACGGCTCAGGGTTCTAAACCCAACCTAAAAACAAATCGCAGGATAGAGCAGTCGGTAGCTCGCCGGGCTCATTACCCGGAGGCCATAGGTTCGAATCCTATTCCTGCTACAAAAACCCCGATAGAATAACCGCATCGCCTTTACCTCGAAAAATGGTGCGGTTGAAAAAACAAGGCTTTTTTAAATACCCCCCCCGATGAATGCCTAAGATCGTACGTGCTACCAAGATTGAAAAAGAAGAGCGAAGCAGGAAGGTCCAGCTATGGATCCTGGAAGGAAAGTCTGACGTCAATATCATCAAAGAAATTCGGGAGAATTGGGAGCTTAGCTCCAGACAAGGCCAGCGATATCTAACAACAGCCTATGATGGGTTCAGAAAGGACCAGGAGATATCCATTGAAAGCAAACGATCCTCCAAAATTGCAGAGCTTCAGGAGTTGATATGTTCAATGAAAGAAGCACACAAAGGCACCCCGGCTGGTATCAATGCCCTGGGTAGAATCCACAAACAAATCATCAGGTTGCAAGGCACTGAATCTGTTAAAAGGCACTTGATTGAATTAGAATCCACCACAGAATTTAAAGGAATTTCATTTGTAGAGTAATGATATACGTCGATAAATCAGGTAACGTAAATTTAAGTAAGCTTCACCAGGTGCAGAAGGATTTTATTAGATCTGAAAGTTTACATACTGGACTGATCGGAGGCTATCAATCTGGAAAATCTGTAGCTGGAACCATCAAGGTACTTACCAAGCTACTAAAAAACCCGGGTGTTCCTTGTGCTTATTATCTTCCTACCTACCGACTGATAGCCGATATGTTGGTGCCTAAATTTGAGAAGCTATTTGAAGGGTTAAAAATCCCTTACCAACATTTGAAACAAGACAACTCTTTCATAACGAAATACGGAAAGATAATGATGCGCTCCCTCGACAACCCAAGCAGCATTGTTTCTTATTCTGTTGGCTATTCAATTGTAGATGAATTTGATGTTATACCATCTGATAAAATGAAGATTGCTTTAGGACGTATTGTCTCCAGGAATAGTTTTAAATCAACAACAGGGGAAAAGAATTGTATTGATTTCGTTTCCACTCCGGAAGGATTTGGATTTGCCTATAAGTTTTTTGTAAAGGATAAGAATGATAATAAGAAACTTCTAAAGATCAGCACGCTCGACAATGCACATAACCTTGCTGATTCCTACATCCAAGGGCTTCGAGAAGCATACACTGAAAATCAATTAAAAGCATACTTAGGAGGTGAATTTGTAAACCTCACATCTGGTACCGTATTCCATTCGTTCGATAGAACACGCAACCATACCATCAGGGAAATTGAAGTGAACGACGTCCTGCACATTGGAATGGATTTCAATATTACCAATATGAGTGCCGTGATACACGTAACTGATGGCAATGATTTACAGGCAGTAGCAGAAGTTACCAAGGCGTACGATACGGCTGATATGATTAATATCCTTAATAATAGATACCCAAAGAGATCCCTGGTTATCTATCCAGATGCTTCAGGAGATAGCAGGAATACCGCAGGAGATTCAGATATTAAATTATTGAGGAACGCAGGTTTTAAAGTGATTGTTTCCAGATCCAATCCAAAGGTCAAGGATAGGATCACTGTAGCCAATGCAGCTTTTAAAAATGCAAACGGGGTCAGTACTTATTTCGTGAACACGAATAATTGTCCTGAATATACCGAAGCCCTGGAGCAGCTTGCATATAAAAACGGAGTGCCCGATAAGGATAGCGGGTTTGACCACATCACCGATGGAGGAACTTATTGTGCCTATAAGATCAAAAAGATAAATGCCATAGAAGAATGGGGAAGCAGCAAAGCCTTATAATATTCCAGGACAAAACGGTTGGTGAATACTTACTGATCGAGGACCGCAGCCTTATCGATACTATTTTGGCAAATGTAAATCCTAAGCGAAGTATCAAGGTGAGCTGGAACCAGAAAGAATATATCTACAGGCCCAGGGTGAATGATCTTTTTCAGATCCAATGGAAGTGGGTGATCAAAATAAAGCAAGGCATCGGGAATTCAAGCCTGAACTCGGTGAAAGAAATATTGAGCGCGGTGTTCCCGATCATGACCGATCAGCAATTTTACAACTGTTCTGTCTTTGATGTGTTCGCTGCCTATGCCTGGATTGTGGAGGAGGTGAATAATATCTATGAGGTCGAGAAATTAAAACTTCATAAAAAACCCAGCTCAAAACAGATCGCAGCCGGGATTGAGGAATTTGAACAGTTGGAAGATGTGCCTTCCATAGACGGGATGGCAAAAGGGGACCTTACAAAATATGATGAAGTGTTGGAACTCCCTTATGGGTTGGTCCTTAGAAAAATGCTCTTGAACAAGATTCAAAACGAATATGATGAACGTTATTCAAAACTAAAGTAATGCAGGATATAGTCGATTACACGGAGGCCTTGGCAGCTACATTGGAGTTTAAGTATCAGTACGGACAAATGCATTGGCAAAACCTTATTGATGCCTTAGAGGACACCGAGCTGCCTTTTGCAGAAAAGCAAATATACCTGTTGTTCCTATGGCACGATGAAGAGGACACGATCAATAGTCAGGGAAGCTGCGAAGGGCAAACCATCACCGGTGAATTGTTGCTGATGGTCCGCTCTCAACTAAGCGATGAATCCCAGGAGACCAAATACCGCGATGCCGTGAAGCATCTTAAAACCATCTCGAGTACCGTGCGGGATGGGTACGTTGACTGTGATGGTTTCCGGGTCAAGAGGTGGAAAAAGATCGAGGTATATGATGAATTCGATACCAACATGGATGGGTTAAAAATAAGTTTCACTATTGAAAAAACAGAGGAGTAATTATGGAAGCAAAGGAAAAAGCAAAGGATATTTACGATAAAATGAAGGGGTTTCGGGTTAAGAATACTCACAGAAAAAAATGTGCACTGATTTGTGTAGACGAAATATTATACAGTATAGAAGCTGCACATGATAGCGTTTGTTATTTAGCAACAAAAGGATTTTATCAAGATGTGAAAGAAGAATTAATTAAAATGCAATGACAAAATCACTTAAAAATAGATTCGCGAGGCTGGTATTATTTGCAGCCCTGGCATTGATGTTCTGGTTGTTTGACCTGACCTTTCTCGCTTGGATGTTTGGCGCAATGGTAATCCTTCCATTTATAGGTGGTGCAATTATATGGATGTTTAAATCAATTAAAAATAGATAATTATGAGTGAAGTAAAGCCAATTTCAGATGCTAAAGAAGCTCTGATGATTACCAAAAGAAACGTTTTGGGAATTGAGAATATTAAAATTACTATTAGAACTATTGCCGAATCAGGAAATAATTTCACTACTGTTTTTGGGTATGTAGAAAATGATGTAAAACTAGAACTAATGAAAGATGGTTTTAGTGTATCTGAAGGAGTTGATAATTTGGGGGCACCATTTTTATTAATTAAGTGGTAGTTCTCATTAAATGAACCGCAAAGCAATCTATACCAAATACCTCGAACGATTCAAAACGGATCTGATCACCAACTATGATAAGTTGGGATTACGTGCTTCAGGGAAGTTTGCCGATAGCCTGGAGTATAAGATCCAGGGCAATAAGCTCACGATGTACGGGGCATATCATTCCATTATAATGGAAGAGGGCAGGAGCTCCGGAGGTTTCCCACCACTCAAAGCCATTGAGGAATGGATCGAGGTCAAGAAAGGATTGCCCGCGATATTCGTGGAGAAGAAAAAACAATTTGCCTTTATCATTGCCAGGAAGATCGCGAAGGAAGGGATCAAGGTTCCCAACGAGCATAATGCGGGAAAGGTGATCTCCGATGTGGCAGTGCTTTATTTGGGAGAATATTTATACAAGCTGCTCGATGAAGTTGGCGAAGAGTTTATGCGAGAGGTTGATTTTGAATCAGATTTTAAAAACATATTAAACGCTGCATAATGGGATCAATATTAAAAATAAAGATTTACGACGTTGTTGAAGGACGCAACACTTATTTCGGATGGAGACAAACCGATAGCATTGGGGTCAGCACTACTATAGTATTCGAATTCGAAACCTTAAGGCAAATTGCTTTTCAGGTAACCATCGCGCCTGATTTAAACCAGGCTTTAAAGGATGCGATGGATTTAGACCTGGTCCCTTCAGGGAATTGGCTGACAAGCATAGATGCAAATTACCTGTACCTGGAATCATTGGTGGATGGATTGATCTTTAACTTCTTTGGTTCACCCAATTACACCATTGTAAATGATCCTATTGAAGTAAGATCGATAATATATACCGCAGAGGTTTTAGCTGCCAATCCTTCCGAGATCGTACTGACTCAAGCCCTGCCATCCGGGGCAATCCTAAATGCATACAATGACAATGTAATCCGATTCACTGCGGCGGGCATCGATAAGTTTAATCTGTTGGCGAACGAGCAGTTACCCGCAACCCTGTATCCTTCTCCAACGGGAAATTACTTCCTGAACCTAAAAGACTATGCGGTTGCCCTGATCAATCAAAACCTTTTTTCCGATGGGATCACTCCTGATATTGAGGTAGCCGGTTATGTATATGCAGATCCTTCCTTGTTTTTAGAAATGAACCTGAAGCTTACCTATGGCACCTTCATTCAAACCTCAAAATTCTACTTCTTAAAATCGGTTGCGCAAATAGCGAACTATCTCGAGAAGAACATCACCAAGAATTACATCCTGTTGCCGGTTTCAGGACTGGAGCATAAAGTAACCTATTACGAGGGCTATCCCTTTGATGTTTCCATCTTCAGCAACGTATTAAGAACGATCACCCTGCTAAATAAAACCACTACCAATAGTGCGGCTTTGGATTTCAGCAGATTTGTGAACAGGCTCTTCTTTTCCCAGGGGAGCGAAAACTTTACAATCGATGATGTGCTGCCAATGCAGACAGGATTCAATCGGTTGGAGGTACAGTTCGATGATGTTTCAAAACTAGACCTCATTGTAAAAAAGAAAGCATCGGTATGCGCTCCCTACTTCAAGTTCTACAGAAACTCCGGAGGTTGGGGCTATATCCGATTTGAAAAAGAAGTGGTGATATTAAGCACTACCAAGGATGGGAAAGATGTGAGGGTAGATTACAACGGGATCCAGAACACCCTGACCAGGACCCTCAACGAAGGCAAGGAAACCACAGTGGTATTGGAATTATCTACTGAGCTTCTGGAAACCTGGGAGATGGAGAACTTCAAGGACTTCATAAAATCTCCAAGGGTGGAAATGTACACCGGTGATATATTCCAAAAACAAACAGTGAGCAGTTGGTTTGGAGTGTCCGTAAAATCTTCCGGACTGGCCACCACCAAAACCAAAACGCTATTGAACAGGGAGAAGGTGAAGATTGAAATCGAAGAATATAACCTGCACTTATAATGATCATACGTCTTTACATCAATGATTTTCTAGTGGACCTGGTAGAAGGCCAGAAAGTAAATTATACCAAGCAAGTGAACAGCGTGGAGAATCCTTCCTCCAGACAATCCAATGTTTCCAGGAACTTACTCGCGAGCAAATCAGCAAGGAACATATTGAACTTTGAGGGCCTTGGTATTTCAGGGAGCACTTCAAACCTTCCTTATCAGCATAATTCTGCCCGGCTCTTTGTCGGCAACCTTTGTTTGATCTTTAAGGGATCGGCATATTTTGAGGAATCTACGGATGATGGCTACAGGATCAGCGTGTATGATGGGAACATCGATTTCTTCAAGGCCATGGACAACCTGAAGTTTGACCAGATCCCATTGCCCGAGATCACCCACATTAAAAATGTGGCCACAATTATAGCAGCATGGAACAATAGCCTCACGAATGTATTTAATTACTTCCTGGCAGATTACAACGGGAAAACCTTTTATGATGTGGCAACCAGCACGCATATCAATATCGATTATATGGTGCCAAGCGTGCAATGCAAATATCTATGGAACAAAATATTTGCTTACCTGGGATTCACTTTTGATTTGAGCATCTATGATGATGTGCAATTCGATAATAATTTCATCACCTATCCAAAAGGGATCCTAGCCGGAACCGTGGGAGCAAATCAATTATCCTTTACTTTCGACAATCAAAAAATGATCAGTGATTGGCCGTATGTGAATTGGTTGTGGGCCGGTAACTTCATTACAAGTTTTGTCCTCACGGCGGGAACTGTAATTGAAAACTCATTTGCTTCCTATATGAAATGTTGGAGATGTCCTGAGACAGGATCTTACAATCTTAATATTACAGGAACCTTATTACCAAAAGCCAAGAAAGGCGTGGATTCTTTTTTCTACCGGGTTTTAAATCTCGAGAATGTTAGCCCGCACAATGTCCGGGACATTATCAATACTGAACAGAACGGACCCGGCAGACGCCGTGTAAAATTGATCGCAGGGGGCAGTGGCACTTTGGATTTTGATGTTCCAGAACCGATATTCTTGACCGAAGGGGAAACCATCACCTTCATCTACGATAAGGCCAAAGATGTCGACAGCGATAACTCCGTGTTGAATTTTGTCGCTGATATTTCCAAAGTGGACCAAACCGAGATCAATCAAACCGAATTCTTCAAAGGCCTGAGTGTGAAAGATTTCTTCAGGGAACTCATTTGGCGATTTGGACTGACTCCCTACACGGTCAAGGATGAAAACAAGATCGAGTTCCTTACCTGGGATGAACGCATTAATGGAGCAGTGGAAGATTGGTCGGACAGGTACCAGGGTACACTTTCTGAATCCTTCATTTATGGATCCTACGCCAAAGAAAACAGGTTCCAATTCAAATACGATAAGGAGGAGGAAGATTTCAATGATGGGATTATCAGCATTGATAATGATAACCTGGATGAATCCAAAGTGGTGATTCAATCAAAAACCTATTCCAGGCAAAAGGACCAGTTCAAATTCAATGTGCCGGCTCCTGCTCCACTGGGAATCTTTGTGCCTAAGCTAAATCTATGGGAAAAAGAACTCAAGACCGATAATGCCGGAGTACCATCTGTGGAATACAAGCCCCTGGACTCCCGGTATATTTTCACACATAAATTCCAGCGTACCGTAGTTGATACCCGGATAGGATCTGAGCAACTTGGTGAAGCGGGTATCACCAATACCCTGCAATTTGCAAATATCCTGAACAGCGATTCCTTTCAAAGGTATGTGAATGATAATTATAAGGGTTTGATCCCTTTATTCAATAACTCAAAAATTATCAAAGCAGCCTTTAAAATGAATGTTTTTGACTTTGACAATTTCGATTTGAAACCTAGAATATTTGTTGAACAGTTGGGAGGTGAATTTCTTGTTGACAAACTGGTTAAAAACGATTTGACCAGTGATTTTACAATAGCAGAATTAATTAAAATTAACAGATAATGAGTGAAAAAGTGAAACAACTATCGGAGGAAATTAGTCAATTGGTAGAGATCCAAAAAAGCATTAATGCAAAAACGGATTCTCTTAAAAATGCAACTCAAGAACAACTGAAGCAATATTCTGAAAATGATAAGCTGTTGGAAAAATTGCGATATGATCGCTCTATGGACCGGGCAAACCTTTAAATATTAATATAATTTAACACTAAATCAAAATGAAAAACAAAGAAAGAATTTTACTGAATTTTAATGAAAAAGCTTTTAACGATGTGGCAAAGCATCAAGAGAACGCAGGTGCATCTTTACCTCCTTTAGTGGCATATTGTGAGGAAACTTTACAAATCAAGGTTAAGGACCTGGGGGCGTTCTTCAGAGATCCTAGAACCTACTCTATAAATGAATATTGGGAAAAATACGGGTCTCAATTCAAAGATGCCGCAGTGAAAAAAGAAAAGGTGATAGCCTTAACCGGATGGGAGGAAAGCACGTTCGAAAATCTTTATAAAAATGTGAGAGCAGCCTTTGGTTATTTATCCGGAGCTCAATATGAGTTACAGGAAAACGAAGTTATTTTCCCGAATGATCCGGAAAATTTTAAGGTTTATTTACGTGAGGAAGATCAAGAGTTATATGATCTGAATATGGAGTTTATAAAAGTAGCTGAAAAAATGGAAGCAATCGGAGGAAAGCCGGCATGGTATTTAGCTCGATTCTATAATACTTTGGGCGTGGATGGTGAAAAACTAATCCTTAGCAAGATGTTTTTTCAGGGAGATCCTAAATACCGAAATAACTCCATAGGATATTATGTGAATTAATAATTATTTTAATCCCTGGGATATAAAATACAATCTCAGGGATTTATCATCAATCAAAATCAATAATGAAAAATTCAACGAAAAAATCAAATGAATCAGTACTAGGACCATTGTACGTAAAAATCATGAAAAATATTAAAACTGGTAACTATTCAGAAAATGAAATGAAAGCCGATAAGGATAAATTCAAAAAAGAATTGATGGAAGTAAATAAATCTCCAGATAGCGTAGCACAAGCTCGTGCAATTCTGCCAGATTCTGTTAAAGGATTAGATAAGGCAAGCCAAAAGATTCAGAATTCAACTCTTAATAAAGTAGAAACGCAACGTTTAGTGCGAAATAAAAAAGCACCTGAGGTAAAACCCGCATTTGGAAGAAAGGCAAAACCAGTTGTAACTAAACCAAAAAAATCTATTTGGGATATTGTAAAAGGCAAAAGGAAAATCAAAGGTGATTCTCTATGGGAGAAGGTCCAGAAACAAAGAAAAGGGAGAAACCCGGTGAAAAAAAAGGATACTATCAAGGACCCAACAAAAATACATTCAAAACCTTTCCGGTAATTATTTTAATTTAACCTTTCAATTCGTAATATATTGTATTACTAAATGGTAATATATTGTATTACTTTTTGAAGAAACCTTAAGGTAAAAAGTCCGGAGGTTTTGAAGGTTATAGTATAAGCCATCTTTACCCGGGATGGCTTTTTTTTACGTAAGATTACGGTAAAATTACGGTAAAATTACGGCAAGATTACGGCAAGGGTCCGAAAGGAAAAACAACGAGGTTGCAACGAGGGCCAGAAAATTAAAAACGGCAAAATCTTTCAGAGTTATCCAGGGAAAAAACCAGAGAATTCCAGAGGTTGAAAACAATAAATTAGGATAAGATTAGGATAAGGGTTCAGGAGTTGGAAAAATTGGAAAAAGGGGTAGTTTAGGGGTAGGATAAATCGGTAAATCAGGCTGCTTCATTACTCCTAAAACAGTACAAGGTTAGTACAAGGGTAAAAAAGTTTTAAATCCATATTTAATCAGCAAGAAAGTAATACAAAATATTACTAATAGATCCTTTATATGGCGATATATGTCTGAGAATTGGGAAGTAGGGGGCCGTTCTCTTTATCGGTTTTTGGTGAATTGCCCAAGAGAAGGTTTCAAAAAATCATAGGCTCCCTGCGGTGTCATAGGTTGAGGTTTAGAATAAAAAAGTAATCTATTGTATTACTGAAAATCCTTTTATGTCAATTAGTGTCCTATAGGGTTAAAATTTTAAATTTATGTCCAGGTTAAGAAATGGCCCTCTGGTCCAGGTATTAAGGTCATTTAGGTTTTCATTTAAAATAGACTTTATAGTAAGGGATGCTTTTACTATTCAATAGTTTGTATTCAATAAATTTCAATCCATATAAATTAGGATCCTCAAATTTCAATCCATATAAATTAGGATCCTCAAATTTCAATCCATATAAATTAGGATCCTCAAATTTTTTAAAGACGGCCTCGTCCTTATAATCAGTGAATTCAATAACTACAGCCTCATCTTTTAAAACGATTTTATCGGGATCAAATGACTCAAAAAGTTTAGTATCAATTAACGTGTCAATTTCAATATTTCTTGAGAACTCTTTGAGACTGGATATTTCATCTAAAAAAAGAGATGAAGGTTTGAATTTGTTTAGGTATTCCATATTAAAATATGAGTAATTAGAGGGGTTTGTATGCACCGTTAACCGGGTCCAGGTATTTAATTATTTTTTCATTCTTGATTTTTGGCGGTGGGCCAGTATTTTTGCTATTTCCTTTTCAGGCAATGGACCCTTTCGGGCGGAGCTTTCAGATGCACCACCACCCTCCAGCTCCTTCTTCAGCACTGTCACGTGCTCTTTTATTAGGTCTGCAAAAGCCTCAATTTGATTGAGCCTATCCAGTATTTGTTTATTGTTCATATCTGATCATTCTTTTTTTTCGTCCGGACCAGGAACAGAACCCTCGTCCAAGCGATCTAGTTTTAATTCTCCTACCTTGATATACTTTCCTTCCATTTCCACGAATAGCGGCCTTCCTTGGCTATCTTTAGTAGAATAAAACAGATCCCGAATATCAACATCCAGATAAACAGCTATTGCCTTTAGATCCTTACCGGCCGGAAAAGATTTACCATTGATGAGGTTGGAAGCTGTATTAGTGCTTACTCCCATTGCTTCGGCAAATTCTTTTCCTGTAATGCCTCTTTCTTTAAGAAGCTCTTTTAATCTCAATAAATCCATATTTTAATGTTTAATGAAATCAAATATACAAATCAAATTTGTATAAAAACTATAAAAACAACAAAATAATTTGTGGTTAATACAAAAATGATTTACATTTGATAAATATTAATCACAAAATAACTTGTATTATGAAAATTATTAAACAAAATAGCGTGCTCAAAAAACGGAAAGGTCTACCAGGTTTCAAAAATAAATTATCTGAAGACTATATCAAGGGTCATGCGGATTTTTTGTATGACCAGATTGAAAAGAAGGATAAGATAATTAAGAGGTTGTGGTCTCTGTTAGGAAATGAAAATATGGAAAACGAGATCACTAAAAACTGGATAATCTACAAGTAACCAGCAATTTATAAAAATATAATGATATGGAAATGAAAAATAAAAGCGTACTCACACCGAAAAATTTTACCAAAATTCAAAAACTTTTT
>Ga0307487_1001485_pt1 | contig 16398 bp, 14 predicted proteins | sample CBIW12metaG_FD_203665 | JGI IMG/M metagenome (GOLD analysis project Ga0307487, IMG submission 203665) | Sea-ice brine microbial communities from Beaufort Sea near Barrow, Alaska, United States - CBIW 1.2 | ecosystem: Environmental > Aquatic > Marine > Coastal | place: USA: Alaska | collected... | reverse complement strand
TCCTCGGCCAGGCCCAGGATCAGACCGCCGATCAAGGCGCCCGGCAGGGAGCCCATCCCCCCGACGATGATCACGGCGAGGGCTTTGAGCTCGACGGCGTGTCCGATTCCGAGTGAGGCGGCGTTGACGTTGAGGGTGAACAGCACGCCGGCCACGGCGCCCAGCGCCGAGGAGAGGGCGAAGGTGGTGCTGCTGATCCGGCCGACGTTCAAGCCCAGCACTGCGGCCGCGTGCGGGTTCTCGGCGATCGTGCGCATGCCGCGCCCGAGCTTCGATTTGGCCACCAACCACGTCAGCACGATCATCAGCGACACGCTGATGACCAGGATGATGACCTGGAGCAGGGAGACGGTGGCGCCCAGAATTTCCACCCGCACCCGGGTGAAGGCGTCTGTGGGAAATCGCCGCGTGTCGGCCCCGTACAGCGCCTGCATCAACGACAGGATGATGGCCCCGAACGCTATCGAGGAGATCAGGCCCGCGAAGTGCGCGTCGTGCCGTCCGGCGAGCGGCCGGAATGCGATGCGCTCAATCAGGATGCCCAGCACCGCGCCGAAGACGAGCACGATCGGGATGAGCAGCCAGATCGGAACCCCGAACCGGGTGACGATTTCGATGCCCACCAGGGCGCCGGCGGTGAAGACGGCGGCGTGGGCCAGGTTCAGCCGATCGAGGATGCCGAACACCAGGGTGAAGCCGATGGCGAACAGTGCATAGATGGAACCGAGAAAGATCCCGTCCAGAAAGAGTTGCATTGGTGTTGTCCCTGTTTTTGCCGTGTGCCCTCCGAGGAAGGCACACGGCCGCTGCATTATGAAAAAGTACGGTGCTGCCTACTTCAGGATGGTGAACTTGCCGTCCTGAACGATCTGCACGAGGGCGTCGTGCACGGCGTCACGGTTCTCGTTCAAGCTCACGTCGCCGAGAACCGTCGGTACGTCGGTGATCTCGCCGAGGCCCTTCTTGATGCCATCGCGCTCGGCGGAGCAGCCGGAGCGAATGGCTTCGTCAATAATCTGCATGCCGGCGTACGCCTGTGCCGAGAACTGGTCGGGAGCTGAGCTGTATTTCGCCGTGTAGTCCTCGATGAACTTCACGTTCTGCGCGTTGTCGGAGGCCGAGTTCCACGCGGCACCCACGATGACACCCTCGGCTGCCGCGCCGGCGCCGGTGAGCAGAGCGGGTGAGTTGAAGCCGTTACCACCGATGATCGGGGTATCGATACCGATTTCGCGGGCCTGGCTGACGAGCGGTACGGCCGCGTCGATGAGGCCGGAGACCACGATGGCATCGGCGTCGGACTGCTTGGCCTTGTTGAGCAGGGCGCGGAAGTCGGTGTCCGATTTGGAGAAGGTGAGAGTATCGGCAACTTCAACGTTCTGGTCCTCTAGCGCCTTGGCGAAGGCCTGGTAGCCCGACTCGGTGAACGCATCGTCGTTCGCGTACATGACGACGACCTTTTTCACGTTGAGCTTGTCGACGGCTGCCTTGACGGTCTGCGGGATGACGGCGTCCTCGGTGAGGGAATCGCGAAAGACGTAGTCGCCGATTTCAGTGATGCCGGCCGCGGTGTTCGACACACCAAGCACGGGAACCTGTGCGTCTTGGGCGATCGGGTCGGTCTGCTTCGCGGTGTTCGACAGTGTCGGGCCGATGATGACGCTCGTGCCGGAGGCGATGAAGGTGTCGAACACCTGGATGGCCTGCTTCGGATCGGTGGCGTCGTCTTCGACGGTGAGTTTGTAGGTGATGCCGCCGACCTTGTTCAGGTCAGCAACGGCCAGTTCCAGCGCGTTCTTCTGGCCCGCACCGTACTGTGCTGCCGCGCCGGTGAGGCTGAAAGCGGCGCCGATGGGAACGGTCGAATCGATGACGCAGTCCGCTCCGGTTCCGGACCCGGTCAGACCGCCATCGGCGCTCGAGTCTGTTTCGGCGGCGGTGCTGCAACCGGTAATGACGAGCAGTAGAGCGGATCCGCAGACAGCGGCAGAGAGCAGTTTTCTTCTCATTATTGGACCTCCTTGGCCAGAGTGAGCGATCGTGCCACTTGGGGTCCAAGCGGGGTTCCGAAGTTTCGAGCTTACCTTTTCACCTGCCAACCCGAACACCGATTGTGAGAGATGGCCGTTTCAATCCGGTCACGTTATGGCTGGACGCGACCCGGGTGTTCCGCTTGGGAGGAGCCGCGCCGCCGGCGGCCCCGATCAGGACGGCCGGCGCCGCATCGGGCTGTCGCTGCCAGCTCCTGTGGTGCCCATGGCATCGCTGACCGCAGCGACGGGGCCGGAAGCGTGGATGAGGTCGATCAGTTGCCCGGTGCGTTCAATAAAGTCCTCGCGTTCGGCTAATTCCACCCCCAGGAGCTGGTGCTCGCTGATGACCAATTTGGAAAGTTCCCGACCCGAGCGTGCCCGGGTGGCAAGTCCCGCCAACAGGTCGCGGGCCGGATCCTCCATGGCCTGTGCCTGGGCGCCGGGATCAAAGCCCGTCAGAGGGGCAAAGCACGAGAGATAGGCCGCGACGGTGAGCGCGAGCAGGTGGGGCATCTGCCCGTTGGCGAGCATCCGCAGGGCCGGTATCGGTACGCGTTGACGAAGCTTCACAGAACCGTCCGAGCCAACCTGGCTTGTGCGGTGTCCCAAGGCGGTGTTCTGCCATCGAGAGAAGAGCTGTTCTTCGTATGCGTCCACGTCGACCCCGACCGGTACCGACACGCTCGGGAGGTATTCGTCACGGAGCACCCGCCGGGCAGCTGATTCAATATGGCTCTGCATGACGGCCTCTGGAATGGTGGCAGCGCACGACAAGGCACCCAGATAGGCGATCAGTGAGTGCGTGCCGTTGAGCAGTCTCAGCTTGAGCTGTTCGTACGAGGAAACTTCGCTGGAGAATATGGCGCCGCCAGCCTCCCATGCTGGCCGTCCCGCCAGGAAGTTGTCTTCCACGATCCACATGCTGAAGGGTTCTGCTGGCACCGGGATGAGGTCACGGTAGCCGAGCTGTTCGGCCACGAGATCGCGGTACTGATCTGTCGTCGCCGGCACGATCCGGTCCACCATGGATGACGGGAAGCTGACGTGAGCGTCCGTCCAGGCGACAAGCTCTTCCGCCTGGGCACCAGGCAGCATGCTGGCGAACTCGCGCACCAGGCGTTGGGTGTGGTGGCCGTTGCCTGCGAGGTTGTCGCAGCTCAGGATGGTTATGGCTTCAGAATGGGTCCTCGCCCGCTGCTGCAGTCCGCGCACGATCTGGCCGATCGGTGTGCCCGGTGTGCGCGGGTGCGCAAGATCATGTTCAATGCCGGGATCCTGGAGGTTCAACGACCCGGTTGTAGGCGAGTAGTTGTACCCGTTCTCCGTCACGGTCAGGGAGACGATTTTTGTGGCCGCATCGCCGATGACGCTGATCACCCGTTCGGGGTTCTCGGCAGCCACGAAGGCATCCGTGTGCACCCGCGGAACCGAAAACCGCGAACCCTCGGGAGAGATTTTAACGACGGTGTAGAGCATGTCCTGGGCGTGCATAGCCCTGGGGATCGTGGCGGACCGATTCGACACCCCGATAATGCCCCACTCCCCTCCGTGGGCGGCGATTGCTGCATGCGTGTAGACGGCCTGGTGGGCACGGTGAAAGTTTCCCAGGCCTAGGTGCACAATCCCTGCCGGCGGTGGCGTGGTGTTCCCGGTGAGGCCAGGATGAGAGGCGGACAGGCGTGGCGTGGCGGAGGTCACTCAGAGTACCTTGCTCAGGAATTCCCGGGCTCTATCCGTCTCGCAAGCGGAAAAGAAGGCCTCCGGCGTGTTCTCTTCGACGATGCGGCCTTCGGCCATGAACACAACCCTGTCTGCGGCCGTTTGGGCGAAGCCCATTTCGTGCGTCACGACGACCATGGTCATGCCCTCTTTCGTCAGTTCAACGATGACGTCCAACACCTCCTTGATCATTTCCGGGTCCAGGGACGAGGTCGGCTCGTCAAAGAGCAACACCTTGGGATCCATGGCCAGTGATCGAGCTATCGCCACTCGTTGCTGCTGACCTCCGGAGAGCTGCGCCGGACGCTTGTGCTCGTGCCCCTGCAGGCCAACCCTTTCCAGGAGTTCCATCGCACGCTGACGAGCGATGTGCGCTTTCTTGCCGAGCACATGAACGGGGGCCAACATCAGGTTGTCCACCACGCTCAGGTGAGCGAAGAGGTTGAACTGCTGAAAGACCATACCGACCTCGGAGCGGAGCTTTGCCAGAGGTCCGCTTTCCACCGGCAGCGGCACCCCATCGATCTCGATGGTGCCGGAATCGATGGTTTCCAGACGGTTGATGGTGCGGCACAGTGTCGACTTACCGGAACCGGACGGCCCGATGACGACCACCACTTCGCCCGTTCTCACGGTGAAGTTGATGTCGCGCAGTGCGTGATAGTTCCCGTACCACTTTTGCACGTCACGGGTGGAGATCATGAATGAATCGTGTTCCATTGTCATACCTCGCGTAGTTGTTGACGTCGTTCCGGGCCTGCGCCGGAGTGCGGCGCTTCGTCATTCTTGTTCGAGGGGGGCGGCTGTTCTCCCCGGTTGCGGCTGGTGCGCCTGCCACTTCCTGGCTGCTTGCCGGTAGGGGAAAGCCGGGCGCTCAACACATGCGAGATCTGGGTGAGCACGAGGCAGATGATTACATAGAGGGCCGCCATCGCCACGAAAATCGGTACGGCGTACTCCCCGCCCAGATATTCGATGGCGTGTTCCCCGGTCAGCAGGAGCTCCGTGTATCCAATAACGAAACCGAGCGACGAGGCTTTCGTCACCCTGACCATTTCACTCATCAGGGTGGGAAAGATCTGTCGCACTACCTGCGGCAATATCACCAGGCGCAGGGTCTTGAGGTTCCGCAGGCCAAGTGCCGAGGCGGCTTCGGCCTGACCTCGCGGCAAGGCTTGGAATCCGCCCCGGAATGCTTCGGCCATGGATGCGCTGGCGTAGAGCACCAGCCCGGCAACCAGAGCCCAGAAGGTGCTGATGCTCGAGCCAGTGACGGCCGGAACGCCCAGATAGATGAAGAACACCAGGAGCAACTCGGGCAAGCCGCGCAAAGCCTCGATCCAGATCCGGGCGGGAACGCTAACCCACCGTTGCGGGGACATCCGTGCGATGGCCAACAACAGGCCGAACAGCAGGGACAGGACTACAGCCACCGACGCGACCCGAAGGGTCGCTCCGACCCCTTTCATCAGCGCCAGCAGCAGATCCGGCTGCCCGAGCACGGCCCATTTGTCGCCGCTCAGGAGGTCCTGACCCTGGAGTGTGACCACTGCCCAGACCAGTATGGCAAGGACCGGGATAGCAACGGCGAGCGTCCACGTGCGAATTCTCTGCTGTTCGGCCGGACCAGGGGCGTCGTACATGATGACAGGCATTAGGAGCTGAACACCACCCTTCGTTCTAATGCGGCCGATGCCAGGGCGGCCGGTATGGTGATGGCAGAATACAGAACTGCCGTGAAGAGCATGAGCGCTATGACAGCCGAATCGTTGGTGTTGATCAACTGGAGCATCGTTCCGAAGAGTTCGGTCACTCCGAAGATTCCGGCAATCGCCGTGACTTTGATCAAGGCGATCGTCGTGTTGATCAGTGGTGGTACTGAGTTGCGCAAACCCTGGGGAAGCACAAGCAACCGAAGCGTCTGGATTTTCTTGAGCCCCATCGCCCGAGCGGCCTCAAACTGGCCTGCCCCGATGGCGTTTATTCCCGAGCGGATGGCATCCGAGTAGTAGGCGGCGAAATAGACGGTGATTCCGATCAAGGCCAGCACGAAGAAGTCGAACTGAAAGCCCAACAGGGGCAGAATGAAGACGGTGAAAAACAGGTGAGCGGCCGCCGGAATGTTTCGCATGATGGCCACATAGACAGCGCTGAATCGTCTCAGCAGGGGTATCGGCGCGATGGAAAAGGACGCGAGAATCACCCCCGCTGAGAGTGACATGACTCCGGCCAGGGCCACCAGGCCGAGTGTGGTTACGAACCCGCCCCAGAAAATGGGCACGTTCTCGATAATGGAGTTCATGCGCTGCGTTCCCCATTCACGAGTGTCGGTTGTCCGTTGATTCGGGTATCGGACCGAGTTGTGGTCATGACGCGGAGTGCTCTCAGCAGCTGGTCATCGACTCGGGCGCCTGTGGCGCCGCGAGACCGGACTTGCCCATGTGGTCATTCCAGAGGTTGACTATCGTGTCGTCGGAGAACGCCGCAGTCAGTTCGTCGTTGAAGAAGGTACACAGGTCGGTTCGGTCTTTTGCCACGCCGATGCCCCAGATCTCACCGGCGCCGTAGGTCATCGGCGCGAATTCGAAGGTGTCAGGCTTTTCCTCCACGAATCCCGCCAGCAGTGGTGCCGTGGAGTCGACGGCGTCGACCGAGCCCTGCTCCAGGGCGCGCACGCAGTTGGTCAGCACATTGAACTCGGAGATCTCCGCCTGCGGGATGACCTTGCTGACGCGTGGCTGGCCCTGGCTTCCCTGCAAGACACAGATCTTCGTCCCCTCCGGGATATCCGCCAGGGTTTTCAGATCGGCGGCGTCGCCCTTGCGCGTGATCAGCTGAGGTGACGTTGCGAGATACGGTCCAGCGATGGAGATGACCTTTTGGCGTTCCGGGGTCATGGCCAACGCCGTCGCCAACAGGTCGATCTTGCCTTGTTGGATGAAGGGGATTCGATTGGCCGCGGTGGTGTTCACCCATTCAATGTTGTCTTCATCGAGGCCGAATGAGGCCACGAGGTGCTTGGCGAGGTCAATGTTGAACCCTTCCCACTCGCCATTGAGGTCCAGCTCGCTGAGCCCTGGCTGACCCGGTTCCGCTCCGATCTTGATCGTGCCGGAACTCGCGATTTGCGCCATGGTCGAATCGGCCGCGAAATCGCCCACGGCATCGGGGGTCGTGGTCGCTGCGGAACACCCGGAGGTGAGCAGTGCAAATGCAGCGATTCCGACTACTGTGGCAGCTTTCATGTTTCGCATCATCGTGTCTGTCTTTCTCTTCGTTGAGGTGGAGCATTTGTGGCGCGGAAAAGGGACAGGCGGGACCGTGGTCCGGCCTAAGGTCGGTGGTGCGGGGGCTGGGCGCTAGGCCGTGGGGCTGGCTACTCGTGCCGTGGAATTGCGCACGACCAGCTGGGATTGAATGTGGACTTCTCCCCTTGACCTGGGCTTGCCGTCAATGAGGTCGAGGAGCATCTCAAGACCGAGTGATCCGCTGCGTTCCATCTCCACTCGGACAGACGTCAGGCTCGGTTGGGCGACCGCTGCGACGTCGAGATCGTCGATGCCCACCACGCTGATGTCCTCGGGGCATCGCTTGCCCAGGTGTCGGACACCTGATTGAACGCCCAGGGCCACGAGGTCGTTGTAGGCGATCACCGCCGTGGCACCGCTGGACACGACTGCCGCAGCGGCCGCAAGGCCGCCGAGGACGGTGGCGGCTTGGTTTCCCACCACGGCCAGCTCGACCTCGCGTTCGAGGCAATGCTTGGCGACGGCGCTATGACGCCGGGAATTGGCCCATGACGACACCGGGCCGGGAACGTACACCACCTTGCGGTGGCCGAGGGCGTGTAGGTGCTCGATGGCCTGGGCCAGGCCCTCATTCACGTCCATGAGCACGCTCGCGGCGAGGTCGGCCTCCCCATTGATGATCACGAGGGGCAATGAGCCCGTCGCCTGCAGGATGCGCGCCGACGGAAGTCGCGGGGAGCACAGCAAAATGCCGTCAACCTCCTGCGACATCGTTTCCAGAATCTCTTGCTCACGAGTGATGTCTTCGTTGGTATCGGCCAAAACCATCCGGTGCCGCCCCTGCCACGCCTGATTCTGGATGGCCTTGACCTGTCCGGCCAAAGCGGAATTGGAAATGTCGGGAACGACGACACCGAAGGTGCGACCGACTTTCGGACTTCGACTCCCGTAGCCGACTTCAGTGGCCGCTGTCAGTACCCGCTTCAATGCATCCGACGACAGTCGGCTGGGGTCCTTGAATGCTCGGGATGCCGTTGCGAGTGAAACGTTTGCGCGTGCGGCCACGTCCGTCAGTGTCGCTGCCACATCTGCCTCCTCCATTGGAATCTTGCTCTTGCAATCATTCTGCAACGTTCTTGCAAGCTTTGCAAGCCTTTTCCATTAATTACATCGAGACAATCTGACGCGATGGAAGGTTGCGGCACAACGCGACGTGATCAACCTGCACCTGGTGCACGGCGTGCCGGCAGGAACAGGGCGCCGGCCCGGCCGGAACCCAGAGCACGCAACTGGTCCGCGGCAGAATCAAGGGAAGACGGTGGAGCAGCACACGAAACGGCCGGCTTGGCCAACACTTCAGGCGCTGTCGGTTGTACGCCCCAGGTGCAGTGCCCCCTTCACCCGCGCGAGGCCTTCGGCGGCGAACGACCGTTCAAGGTTGTTCTCCTGCTGGTTGAACGTTCCCAGCGAGGCGAGGCCCTGCTGCCCGACGATGGCCACAACGGGTTGGGTGTCCATCTTGGCGTCATACATTCCGTTGATCAGGTGGAACGCACCCGGGCTTGATGTCGCCACGCACACACCGACCTCACCGGTGAATTTCGCATGCGCGGTGGCCATCAGAGCGCAGATCTCTTCGTGTGTGGGCCGAACGTACTCCAGGCCGTCGCCACCACTTTCCGCACGGCCGAGCGCACCATCGAATTCACCGATGCCGTCACCGGCAAATCCAAAGACCCTGGTTACTCCCCACTCCTTCAATCGCGAGATCACGAAGTCGCTTACGGTCGGTTCGGTCATCGGGCATCCCTCCTCGTCGGCTCGCTCCGGGGCAAACCTCCTCAGAAAGGCGTTCCAGGCAAGGCCGAGGGCCGAATTCCGTGGAGTTGGAAACGCCGGCGATCGTGGACCTGTACGGGCTTCTCAATCCGGCGGCGTAGCATCCAATCGGGCCTGGTCGCCGACTGACACTGTGCCCGGGCGCACGACCGTGGCGTAGACGCCGAACATGATGTCGCTCGCCTGCAGCCGGTAACCGGCGAGGGTTTTCAGCAGGCGCGTTCCGCGCGCGCCGCTATCGGGCTCACTGTCGATGACCGCGCACCGGGGAATGCCGCCTGCGACGAGCAGACGCGCTCCTCCGACGTCCATTTCGCGGCCGGCCCAGGAATCCTCGACGTGCGCGTCGGCGTCGCCGGTGTCGATCGTGAAGGTGGATCGAAACCGGCGCGCATCAACGACGGTTCCGGATTCCCGGGACAGCCGGGACAGCGAGCTCGTGGTGGAGATCGTGACGGGATCGCCGAACACGACGCCGCCCGTGACGACGCTTCGGGTGAGCACCACGCTGCGTCCCATCATGCGGGAGAACTCCCCCGCCCAGGGTCCGTCGACCACTTCCATAGAAGTCGATCGGCCCCAATAGTCCAGATCGAGGTACTCGCCGGTTGCCTCCGGTTCCGCAGCAACGTGTCGGCCGTCGACGTCCACCGACAGCACACCGTCGACCCATCTGGCCTGGCAGGCCAGAAGGGACGGATGATCAACGGTCTTCAAGATCCGCCCGTTGTCTCGATCGACAACGGCGAAGACCCGGTCCCCGACCGGACCGTCGGCCTGGAGCAGAACCGTCTCCCGCGGCTGATGACGACCACCTTTGAGGGCCGAGACACCGATTTCGCTGATTTGCATGATGCTCATCACCCTATCGGCCGGCTCCCGATCGACAGTCGTCTTCCGGAAACGCAGCACGGGGCTACAGGCTCGCGACCTGGCGGCCGGTGCAGGCGACCAGCCATTCCAGGGCACCGACAGAATCGGCGATGAGAGTTTTCTGCGCGGCGTCGGCGATACGCACTTCGGGTGCGACGTTCAACGTCTGGTTAGGACCCTGAACTCAATCGGGCCCGATCCTGCTTCTCGAGTCGGGCAAAGTACCCGGCGATCGGAACGTCGGTCGAGGAGTGGGCAATGATCGAAATGGAGATCGCGACAACGATGAGGTGAAACAGGTGATCGGCGTCGGCATTGCCGCTCTCCAGCACCAGCAGGCCGTAAAGCACCGAGGCGAAGCCCTTGGGGCCGAACCACGCTGCTGTGGCGCGTTCCTCCCAGGGCAGTTTGCTCCCGATCAGCGAGAGTTCAACGGCGACGGGCCGGGCGATCACCAGGATCAGCACGGCAAAGAGGTAGCCGAGCGGTGACACGTCGGCCAGAAAGCTCGGTGCGATGAGTGCGCCGAACACGAAGATGGCCAACAACTTTATGATCTCAGCGATGTATTCCCCGTATTCGATGAAGGCGTCGCGCAATTCGGGCGCGGCGCTGGCAATGGTGATGCCGGCTGAGAACGCGGCCAGGTAGAGGTTTGCCCCGGTTCCGACGGCAACGCCATAGATGATGATCGCGATCGCGAGTGGGCCGAGCGAGGCGTACAACGGCGTTGCTGCCAGATACGGGATGCGCAGCAGAAATGTAACCAGCAGCGGCACAGCGACACCGAGGACGACCCCGCCGACCAGCTCGAGCGCGAGCACGATGTAGTCGACCTCCGGGCCGCCGATCGACGCAACGAGGATCAGCACGACCGGGAGGGCGAGTCCGTCGTTGAGCCCGGATTCCACGTTGAGCAGACCTCGGATTCGGGCCGGGATCTCGATCCGGCCGACGATGGCCGAGGCGAATACCGGATCGGTCGGGGCGAGCACTGCGGCCACGAGCAGCGCTTCCGTCCAGGGCAGGCCCACGAGCCACACGCCGAGCAGCGCTGTGATGACGAACGTCAGCGGCATGCCGAGAAGCAGGGCTCGGCCGGGCAGGCGCCAGGCCCGCCTGAGCTCGCGCACGGCGAGTCGTTGCCCGTCGGTGAACAGCACGACGAACAGGGCGATCTGCGCGATCTCGCTGACCTGTGCGTCCCCGGCCTGGAGCACCACGACACCGAACATCCCCTGCCCGAGCAGAAATCCCGCGACGAGGAACAACACCGCCGTGGACAGCACAGTACGGTGGGCGATCCCCGAGATCAAGATCGCTGCGAGCAGCACAATGCCGAAGCTGAGGATCACCGGCTCGTCCCGTCGACCTGCGGTGTGCGGAGATGCCCGCTTTCGCCCACGGCGGCACGCACCCTCGACGCGTTTCGGCATACCAGCCGGTGGAGTGGACTTCCGTCACTGATCATGCGCTCATTCTCTCGTAGTACCTGATGCCGCGTGGCACTGCGCGCTCGCGCCATCGACCTAGGTGCGGGCTGAGGGGTGATCAAGGATTACCCGACGCCCCCGAACTGCACTTCTTGCTCCCATCTGGATCAGCGAAATGGTGAAGCGACAGCAGGCGTGAGAGCCAGCGGGCCGCTTCTACCCAAACGTTCCTAGACTGGGGCGATGGCCGCACAACAGAAGTTGACCCTCGCAGGGTCGGTATCACTCGGAGCCGGCGTCATGATCGGTGCCGGGATTTTCGCGCTGGTCGGCCAGGTCGCGCTCCTCGCCGGTGATTGGTTTCCGGTCGCCTTTCTCGCCGGCGCGATCGTTGCGGGGGTGAGTTCCTACGCGTACGTGCGATATTCGAGTGTGAATCCGTCCTCCGGCGGGATCGCAATGCTGTTGAAGGACGCCTACGGGCCCGGTGTCGTGGCTGGTTCGTTTTCGCTGTTCATGTACGTCTCCATGGTGATCGCGGAGAGTCTGCTCGCCCGCACCTTCGGCACCTATCTGTTGCGGCCCTTCGACCTGCAGGGCTCCGCCGTGCTCGTGCCTGTCCTCGGCGTCCTGGCGATCGCCGCCGCCACTGCGGTGAACCTGATCGGCAACCGGCTCGTCGAAGGTTCCGCGCTGACGACTGCGATCCTGAAGATCGTCGGCATCGCGGTGCTCGCGATCGCGGGGCTCATGGCTGCTTTCGGATCCGGTGACGGGCTCTTCACGCAGACATCCGGCGAACCCGTCGATGTGGTTGGAGTGCTCGCCGGAACAACCCTCTGCGTGCTGGCCTACAAAGGCTTCACGACCATCACGAACCAGGGTGACGACCTTCGCGACCCGCGGCGAAACATCGGGCGATCCATCATCATCTCCCTGGCCGTGTGCACGGTGCTCTATCTCCTCATCACGGTTTCAGTGAACGCGAGCATCGGCGCCAGCGGGGCGGCCGAGGCCCGGGACTACGCGCTGGCTCAGGCGGCTGAACCGATCTTCGGAGCCTGGGGCGTCGGGATCACCGTCGCCGTCGCCGTGATCGCAACCTTGTCGGGGCTGCTCGCGAGCCTCTTCTCGGTATCGCGTCTCTACGCGATGCTGCAGGACATGCACCAAGCTCCGTCGTTGCCTCGCCGGATCACCCACCAGCCGTTGCTGATCACCGCTGGGCTCGCAATCGTCGTGACGGCGTTCCTCGACCTCACCCAGATCGCCTCGATCGGCGCATTGCTCTACCTCACCATGGACATCGCCGTGCAGGTCGGGGTGCTCGTCATCCTCCACCAGAAGATCAATGCCAGGCGGTGGGTTCCGGGGCTGTCGATTCTGCTCGATCTCGTCATCCTTGTACCCTTCACTGTGCTCAAAGTGCAGTCCGACCTCCTCACCGTTCTGGTCGCTGCCGCAATCGCCGCCGCAATCATCGTGGCTCAGGTCGTCGCCGTGCGCCGCCGCGCTACAACCGGCTGAAGCGCCCAGCGGCGCATGGGTGCCGAAAGCACCAGAAGACGAACGAATCAGGGACGCCCCTTCCGAGACGTCCCTTCCGAGACGTTGCTTCCGAGACCGTGAAGGCCTAGACGGCGGGCTCCGCGTGGTGCCGGCTCGGAAGTGTCCAGCCCGGGCGCACAAAGTGGCAGGTGTAACCGGACGGGTACTTCTCGAGGTAGTCCTGATGCTCCTCTTCGGCCTCCCAGAACGGCCCGGCCGCGGTGACCTCGGTCACGACCGTACCGGGCCAGATCCCCGATGCGTCAACATCAGCGATGGTGTCTTCGGCAACCCGCTTCTGCTCATCGCTCGTGTAGAAGATCGCCGAACGGTAGCTCGCCCCGACGTCGTTGCCTTGACGGTCCCGCGTCGAGGGGTCGTGAATCTGGAAGAAGAACTCAAGCAGCTCGCGGTAGGAGATGAGTTCGGGGTCGAACTCGATCTCGACGGCCTCCGCATGGTCGCCATGGTGGCGATAAGTCGCGTTGGGGGTGTCACCGCCGGAATACCCCACCCTCGTGGAAATCATGCCCGTACGCCGACGCAGCAGCTGCTGGGCGCCCCAGAAACAGCCCCCGGCCAGAATCGCCTTCTCCGTTGTGCGTGTCATCGTGTGTTCTCCTTGCAGTGTGAACGTGTCAAAAATGAGATCGTACCGACGGCTGCGACCTCGCGGGGTGAAACGCCTGAGGGTTGCGGAATGTTCCGCAACCAGTCAGCAGTCAGCAAGTTCTCAGGGTGCACGCTCGCCTGTGATCCGAGGCTCGCCCCCCTCTGCGGATGGTGCAATACCCGGCGGCCAGCCTCACGAACCCCGGTTTCCATGGTGAGCGGCGAGCAGTTCGCGGGTGAACGGATGCTGCGGTGCCGCGAACACCCCAGCCGCCGCCCCATGCTCCACGACCAATCCATCCTTCATCACAAGAATGTCATGGCTGAGCGCCCTGACAACAGCGAGGTCATGCGAGATGAAGACCATCGCGAGCCCAGTGGACTGCTGCAGTGAAGCCAGCAGCGCGAGCACTTGGGACTGCACCCGCGCGTCGAGAGCCGACACCGGCTCGTCACAGACCAGGACGCTCGGACCGCGAGCCAGCGCCCGGGCGATCGCCACACGCTGCCGCTGCCCGCCGGAGAGCTCATGCGCCCGACGCCCGAGCACCGCGTCGCTGAGCGCGACCTGCTCAAGCAATTCCATGGCCCGCACCTTCCGCAGCCGGCGTTGGGTGCCGTCGAGCGCGATCGCCTCCGACAGAATCTGCAGCACTGTGGCGCGGGGGTCGAAGGCGCTCAGCGCGTCCTGGTGAATGATTTGGATTCCGCCGCGGCGACCGCGCCGCTTGGATTCCGGCACCTCGCTCCAGGGTGCACCGTGGAGCAGCACCGAGCCCCGGTCGGGCGACTGGGTGCCGAGCAGCATCCCGGCCACCGTGCTCTTGCCAGAGCCCGACTCGCCCACGATGCCCACGGTGTGGCCGGCGCGCAGCTCGAACGACACCCCGTCGACGGCCGCACGCGTGCCAACGCCCGTGCCAAAGGTCTTGGCGAGGTTGTGTGCAGCCAGCACCACGGGGCCCGGCTTCGGAGGCGTCGCGGTGCCCAGCGAGGCCGCCGCGAGCAAATCGCGGGTGTACGGATGCCGCGGCGCAGCAAACAGGTCGCCGGCGGCCTGTACCTCCACGAAACGTCCGTCTTTCATCACGGCCACCTGATCGGCGAGCTCGCGGATGACGCCCAGGTCGTGGCTGATCAGCACCAGCGCCAGTCCCGATTCCTTGAGTTCACGCAAGAGGTGGAGGATCTGCGCCTGCACGGTCGCATCGAGGGCGGTCGTCGGTTCGTCGGCAATCAGCAGGCTCGGCGACGCTGCGAGGGCAGAGGCGATGAGCGCGCGCTGGCGCAGTCCGCCGGAGAGTTCGTGCGGGTACTGCCGAGAGCGCAGGTTCGGATCGGGTATCGCAACCTGCTCCAGCAGCTGCAGCACCCGGCGCGAACGATCGGCGCGGCCGAGCTGTGGTTTGTGCACCTCGAGCGGTTCGGCCACCTCGGCACCCACCCGGCGCAGCGGGTCGAGCGCGACGAGGGCATCCTGACTCACCAGCCCCACCCGGGCGCCGCGCAGGCTGCGCCAGGCCCGGTCGTCGAGCAACCGGGCATCCACGCCGGCCACCGTGAGCTCGTCTGCGCTGACCCCGGCACCGGCGAGTCCGATCAGGCTGCGCGCGGTCAGGGTTTTGCCGGCGCCGGACTCCCCCACGATTCCCAGGCACTGTCCGGCATCGATGCTGAATGACACCCCGTCCACCTCGGCCGTGGTAGAGCCCGGCATGACCACACGCAGGTTGCGCACGCTCACGACGCTCATCGTTGCGGTCCGGCCGTGCTGGCCTGCAGGTGCCGGCCGAGGATGCTCGTGGACACCACGGTGGCGGTGATCACGAGCCCGGGGAAAACAGCGATCCACCAGGCCGTGGCGAGGAAGTTGCGCCCTCCGGAGAGGATGAGCCCCCATTCCGGCGTGGGCGGCTTGGGCCCGAGGCCCAGAAAGCTCAGACCGGCGGCGGCGGTGATGGCCGTGCCGATTCCCATGGTCGCCATCACGAGCAGCGGCGCCAGGGCATTCGGCACCACGTGACGCAGCACCGTGACCGTCGGTGAGACCCCGAGCGTGCGGGCCGCCTCGACGTATCCGGCACGCTTCACCACGAGCGTCTGCATCCGGGCGACGCGCGCGTACGCGGGGACGACCGCAATGGCAACGGCCACGAGTAGGCTCGCCTCTCCCGGCCCGATGATCGCGATCACGATCAGCGCGAGCAGAAACTCGGGGAACGCCATCACAATCTCGATCGCCCGGCTCAGCACACCGTCACCGACCCGGCGCATCAGCCCAGCCAGAGAACCGATCAGGAGTCCCGCTACGACGGCGATCACGGTCGCGCCGAAGCCGATCGCGAGCGAGTACCGCGCACCGTGGATCACTCGCGCGAAGACGTCGCGGCCGGCCTGGTCCGTCCCGAAGGGATGCCGAGAGTCAGGTGCCAGCAACGACTGGCCGATGTCAGTGCGCAGCGGATCGGCGGCGGTGAACAGCCCGGGAAGGAATGCCGCCAGCAGGAGGAGCGCCAGAAAACCGGCCGACAGGAAGAGGGCCGGCGCGGGCATCCGCTTCGCGGTTTTTTTCTGGGCTGCGGTGAGAATGCTCATGCGTAGGCCCGCTCGGTCGCCAGGCGCGGGTCGATGCGGTCGGCGAGGAGATCGACGAGCAGATTGACCAGCGAAAACGCCGCGGCGGCAAGCACGATGATGCCCAGCACCACCGGCATGTCCCGGTCGACGATGGCATTGAGGGCCACCCGGCCGAGTCCGGGACGGGCAAAGACCGTCTCCACGAGCACCGACCCGCCGAGCAGGGATCCCACGATGTATCCGGTCAGGGTGACGCTGTTCGCCGCGGCGTGCCGAAGGGTATGTCGCAGCACGAGGCGGGTGTGGCTGGCGCCGCGGGCACGCACTGTATCGACGAAGGGCAGGGCGGCCGCGTCGTCGAGGCCCTGCCGCAGCACCTGACTGAGAATGCCGGCGACCGGAATGGCGAGGGTCACCGCAGGCAGCACGAGGGCGCCGAATCCGGCCGTGGCCACCACCGGGAACCAGCCGAGGCCGAATCCGAAGGCGGCGATCAAGACGAGGCCGATCCAGAAC
>Ga0307487_1001483_pt1 | contig 16408 bp, 15 predicted proteins | sample CBIW12metaG_FD_203665 | JGI IMG/M metagenome (GOLD analysis project Ga0307487, IMG submission 203665) | Sea-ice brine microbial communities from Beaufort Sea near Barrow, Alaska, United States - CBIW 1.2 | ecosystem: Environmental > Aquatic > Marine > Coastal | place: USA: Alaska | collected... | reverse complement strand
CGGCTCGCACAAGAGCAACAGCTCGCAAACGGAACTCGGCGGGAAATGGTCGTGGCATGAAGGAAGCCTCTCAAAAGAAGGCCAAATCTTCACACTGTTTCGGGTAACCAAACCATGGGGCAGGTCAAGTTTGGTTCGGGTTCTATGCCGCGTGAGCGGCCTGTGTGTTGATTATCTCGAATTCGATCGGGGTTAGTCGACCGAGTCTTGACGCCGAAAGATGTGCCGCGCACTGAGGCGTCGGCGAACACGGCCACGACAGCATTCGCAGGGCAAAGCGAAGACTCTGCACCGGATCCACTGGTCGCTCATTATGAGTAAGAAGTGCGCAATTGATTTCACAAATCAGCCCGCCTGAACCGCTTCGCAAAAACCCCAAGCCGCCGCCAGCCGGCCGCCTGACCTCCCTCCGTAATCATGGCTTCGCCTTCAAGATTCACCGTTCCGGGCACCTCCACGTGACGTACCGCCCGCACAAACAGGCTTCGCTTCGCTACGCCGCTCACGCCAAGCCACGTGAAGAGTTTTCGCATCCGCTCCAACTCCATGCAGCTTTCTGTTCGCTGTCGGCTGGGTGTTCCCGTCATGGTTGCTGTACCGGTCTGGTTACCTCGTATGTTCTCTGCGAAGGTCTCCCATTCCACTCCGGCCGCGTGACGACAACAACCCGCTTCCGTAACGCAACGTCATGCCGGATGGCCCAACCCATGCCGAAGGTTGCCCCCGGCAGGAAACCCCAGAAGGACCGACACGAAAACTCTGAGAATGACGTCCCGAAACGTAACGGAGAAAGAGGAGCCCACAGGCACACCAAACCTGCGAGAAGTGACACAGACCAGAAGACAACAACACGTTGCGAAACGAAAGACGAGAAGAAGCATGGCGCAGCGAACGGAGAGACCTGACAGCAAACAACAAGGCCCCAGAACGACCCACACTCAGAAGCGCAGCGCGGCGAACGAAGAGAGCCTTTAGGCAAACATTACGGTGCAGACCGAAACCCGAAAAGAAGCTCGAAGCCGCGAACGGAGAGAGCGGAAGCAAACACACCGAGGCCCAACGAACCACACATAGAGACGCGAAGCGGCGAACGGAGAGAGCCCACGAAGGACAAGAACAAGAGCAGGCCGCACCGCATCAAGGACTTCACGACGCCTACGGTGCCATTACGCCACATGATGCGGCACGGCCCGGCCCGTTGCGCTTGCACAGCAAGGAGAAAACTGAACGGTGGCATGTCGGAGGCTTGCGAGGCGCCCGCGCCGAGCACATGATATGGCTGCCACCCTCACACAGTTGATGCCGGGATTCGCAGTCGGCTATCGCCGGGGTTCGTCGGCTGACGCCGCCGGGATTGTGGATGACTTGCGTGGTGCATCGATCACCCCGCCATGTTTTCGCACCCCGGACCCAGCCACTCTCAAAGGTTTAGATAACGTCCGCAGTTTTTTGGGTTCGCAGATGCCGCGCCTTCTATGGGGTTGGCGGCAGGGCGAGGGTTAGGACTGCAAGAATGTGAAGATGACGAATATTCCGCCGCCGCCCGCCCCGCATACGGTGGGCAAACCCGCCCAGGGGTTTGCGGTCGCAGCCCTGATTGCCGGCATCGCTTCGTTTCTGATCGGTTGGATGCCTTTTCTCGGGGTCCTGGTTGGTGCCGCAGCGGTTGTCTTCGGAATTCTGGCGTTGCGCAGGCGTCAGAGTAAGGGGTTTGCCGTCACAGGAATTGTGTTGGGTGGTGTTGCAGGTTTGACGTCGATTGTGACAACCCTTCTCGTGATTGTCGCTGCGGTGGCTGGCCCAATCCCGGAGGGGGCTGCATCACCGGTGCAGACCAACAGCACGCCTTCGGCTCAGCCCACGCCCGCGATTGAAGTCACAACTCCGGAACCGGAAGATCCCGCCCCGCTGAGCTTCGGCCTCGCCGGTGATGGGAACACCGCCAGAGCCGAAATGGGCGGCGACTATTCGTTTGAATGGGAGACCGCAGGCGATTGCTACTACGGTGCCGATCTTGAAGGCGGAAATGAATCACTATTCACCGCAGATAGCGCAACATCAGGCACCGGATATGTCTACGACTTAGAACCCGGTGAATATTATGTGCAGATGATTACCGGCCCGGCGCCGGGCTGCGGTTGGACCGTCACGTTCACCCAGCTTTAGGTCTTGAATAAAAATAGTCGGTAATGAGGTTTCGCTCACCGATAAACTGCGTGTGTGTGTGTGACGAACTCCATGAACCTTTTCATTCTCCGAACTGTGGTCGGTGTCTAGTTCCAATGGCTGCGGAGAGTCGCGGCGCTGCGACGGTGTGGGTCTGCCCAGATTGCGGACTGATCAAGCTCTAATCTCAGAAGATGGCTGGGAGCAATTGGTAAACGCTGTTCAGCCATTTGCGGCAGGCCGCTGTGCCGTTCCGCCGAAATCTGTCGGGCAGCTCTGTTTTCTGACGCAGCCCACAACGATGGGTAGTCCTTCAACCGATCAAGCGTCATCAGAGCGGCTCGCTCGCGAACCTCCGCAGGGTATTTCTTGGGCATAGCCGAATCCTTTCAAAGAAAGAAAGCGGCCAGAAATCAGGGACGGTTCAGTGGCTCTGCGGCTTCTCGGCGTACTCGATTCCACCGTGCCGAGCCCGCTACGATAACGGGATCAGCGGGATGATTCCGGCTTACAACGGCCGTGTATGCACTTAGCCGATCCCGATCAGCCCTGGGTAGGGTTCTTCGGAAAAGGCATTTCCCGACCACCACGCGACGGGGTTTCCGCCCCAAACGTCAAAGAGGTACGAGCCCTCGAACGGGTTCTCGACGGTCCATCGAACCGTTCCCGTGCGAGCGTCCAGCGCGACAAACTGTTCAGAGGGGCCGCCGGTCAAATACAGCGACTGCTCGGTTGAAGCCAGCTGATGCTGGTATCTGCTGTCTCCGCCAGGAACGCCAATATCGTAAAGTCGCTCGCCGGTACTCGCATCGACTGCAGTGGGATTCCCTGAGTTCTCCGATATCGGTAGAGCGATTACGCCCGCCTCTACTGATCCGCCGCGAAAATGCGCCGAATCGTAGATGGTTCCGTCGATTGTCCAAACCGTTTCGCCGTCTTGCCAGCGAATGAGGGAAATCGTGCCGTCCAATTCATCCCAAATCAACAGGCCCTGGTCTGGGATTGGGCGCCACCCTCCGGACAAGGTCAAAACCGACCACAACTTCTCACCAGATTTTTCGTCGATTCGGCTTATGGTTCGCGTGTCGCCCGCGTAGCTGATGGAAACAAAAAACCCATCGAATTGGCCGTAGCTCGCTTCTTCGTCAGCCTGCCATGACAACAGCGAGCCGTCTTCAGCGGAATAAACATCCGCGCCAACCACAACGGTGTTTACGCCCAGCCATGTGCGCGCGCCGCCTGTTTCCATACTCCAGACTTGCTCAAGCGTGTCAATGTCGTACCTGCTCCTTGTCGTGGTGCCGCCTTCGCCCCGGCCGAGGAAGTCTCCGTCAAGAGACGTCGGCGAACTCCAAAATCCCTGCGCATTCACCGCGGCAAGTGCGGCTCCGTCAGCTAAGTCATATACGGTCCAAGTGGAATCGAGACCTTCATCGGGCACGCTGGTTACGATTCGTTCCCGTTCGAGCGAAGTCGTGACGATATGACTTCCCCTGCCGGGATTGACCTGCCAGAGTTCTTCGCCGGTGCGGGTGTTGACCAGGCTAAGTGCGGATTCGTAGGAGTCTACGGCGCTTGCATTGCTGATGGTCCAGATCACAGCTGCGAGGTCTTGGCCCACCGTTGTTCCCTTAGCCCCAAGCCTCTCGTATCCGCTCACGTCACCGGCGAATGGATGATCGAGACTCCAGATACCCGCTGCAGGTTCGGTCTCGAAATCCGCGACGGTGATTTCTGACGGGTCACCGCCGAAAAGAGAAAGTATCGCCGGTACCGCAATCGCAGTACTCGCTACGAGTGCACCGACGACGGCAATTGCGCCGCCAACTAGCAGAAGACTTTTCGCCGTGAAGCGAGGCTTAGTGGGCGAGGCGGTCACGGCGGCGGCAACGGTGGGCTGCTCGGGCGGCGGCGGCGGCACGGCGTTCACTCGGGTCCGCGCTTCGATTGCGGCCCGCACCTCGTTACTGCCGTGCTCGGCAAGCCAGCGCAGTAGCCCTTCGTAGGCCGCCGGATGGGACGCTATCGCGACTTGTGTTTCCGGATGATTCGAGGCCAACTCCGCGAGTCGTGCGGGTATCGTCTGTGGATCGAGTGCTTCATCGATCGGGCGGATGTTCGTCATGGATTGACTCCCTCGGTGGGTAGCGGAAAGGGGGCGACTCTATCGAACAATCCTCGACACCACAGACGGTCGTTGGAAGGTGCAGTGATTCATGGCGGTGCGTCCGCGCGGTGGGAGAGCTGGCGGCAACACGCGTTTCAGCCATTTGGGGCAGGCCACTGTGCCGTTCCTCCGAAATCTGTCGGGCAGCTCCGTTTTCTAACGCAGCGCCTCACGAATTGCATCATCGAAGTCGAATAGCTGCTGCATAACGTCCGGGTGGAGTTGGTGCAGGCCGTCTGTGTTGCGTGTGTCGAACCAGGTACCTCCGGATGGTTCGCCGCTGAAATCAATGAAGGCTGTGCCTAGAGGCCGGTCCTTGATCTGGCGCGCATCCTCATCTCCTTGCCATGCCTCCAAGTCGGCATGCCAGCTAAAGTCGGGGTCGGCTGAAGCTGAATATTCGATGCGGTACACGACTACAGGGGTGCGTCTTGCGAGGGATCTGCGGCGGGTCATTCCTTCACTTTAGCGGCGGTATTCCGATCCCACAGTTGATCCAGGATTCGCTGTCGGCTACCGCCCGCCAAGCTCGCACGCCTGAACTTCACCGGCTTTTGGAGGTTCTGTGACTGTCCGCAGTCAGGGTCAGTCACAGAACCGCATGGGGCAGGCGGATGGTTTTCCGGCAGCCTTGGTGGTCGGGGGATGCTTCCTGCCGGCGTGGTTTCGGTGCGGCCCGCTGCGGGGCTGAGATCACAGCTTCTGCGTCGGACACCCCTTTCGAGCCGCTGCGGCGTGAGGAGGTCCGGATTCCTGGGTTGTAGTCGGAAGTGCGATCCCGGGTTTTGCCTTCAGTGGGGAGGTGTCGGTAGGCTTCGCGGCATGAAACGACTAAGCGGACTATTTCTCATCGGTGTGCTAATGCTCAGCGGGTGCGTAAGCACATCGGATGCTGCACCGGATGCTGCACAGACGGAATCGCCTGCCGGCACCGCGGGTCAAGATGCCTCCGATGGCATGAAATTCTGTGAAGAAATGGAGGGTGGGATGCTCGCCTACACAGACTTTGTGAATGTCGCCATGACAGATGGTGTGGACATGACTGAATTCGCGGTGCAGGAACGTTATGTCGAAAAGCTCGGCACCCTCGTGCCGTCCGAAGGAGAGTCGGCGCTTGTCCTTTACGGTGATCTGGTTACGCAGATTCAAGACATCGTCACCAGCGGCGGAACCGGGACACTCAACTCCAACGACTTCAAGCAAGGGGTGGTTGACGTGATGGCCTACTGTGTCGATGTCGGATACAGTGTGTCGCCCTCCCCAGCGTCCGAGAAGCCCGAGTTGACCGTGTCGCAGTCCAACGCTGTGAAGGCCGGTCAGTCATATCTTGATCACAGCGGATTCTCCCGATCGGGCCTTATCAGCCAGTTGGAATATGAGGACTATCCGGCAAGCGACGCGACATTTGCGGTTGACTACCTCGCGCCCGACTGGAACGCCGAAGCGGCTGAGACTGCCAAGTCATATCTCGACCACTCGTCGTTCTCTCGACAGGGACTTATCGACCAATTGATATATGAAGGCTTCTCGCAAGCAGAGGCGGAATATGGCGTCACCGCAGCCGGGTACTGATTCAGACTGCTTTGCAGCAGGGCCATGAACTTTCGCGTCTTTCTGGTCGTGCCGATCACACCACGGGGATCTTGTGCAGCACCCCTAAGACCAAGAACTCTCGGCGTGCTGACGTGCTAGCCCTCTGTGCTCGCGTTGCACAGTAGCCACGGCCAAGCCCAATTTCGGGGATTCCGTTGCGCGTCGTCAACCGGACTCACCGGCCACAGCTCCGCAGCGATTACCGGCGACATCTACAGACTCAGTGCGGACATGAGCCAAGGTAGGGAGGCTAAATCCTGCCACCCCACCCCCAGAGGCCCGGCGCGGTTAGGCTTTCTTTCATCAGCTCAGAAAAGGAGATTCCCCTTGGTTCAGCAGAAATTAGGCTTACTGTCACTGGAGGTCGTCTTGGTTAGGGCCTGTTTCCGAAACTTCGGGGACAGCTGATGGCTGCCCGTGAAACGTTCGATGCTAAACAAGCGCGGGCGTTCACCCATGACTAAGCGAGTCGAAGATGACTTTTTCATCCGAAGCCCCAAGGGCCGAGTGCTCCAGCACTTCGTAGACGCGATGGAGGACCTTCGTGACCGTTGTCGCCTCACCGCGACGACATATGACACGGCCCAAGCCGCTGGGATCGTGCGGCGGCTCCTCATCGACGGGAACCCGCTGGCTATTGCGGCAGGCAAGATCACTCAGGTGACGCCTGAGTTCTCATGGTCGCGGGACATGTACACCGGTGACGATTGGGAATTCATTATCTCCGGCCACCACTTCGACCCTGCGCTCCACTCACTGTCGATCGGCTACTCGGTCGGAGCGTTGGGCCGAAGCGTGGTGCGGGGCAATCATGACGAGTTGTTGAAATCCGAAGTGCTGCGTCATGGCAACGACGTGCTGGATTGTGTTTCGACACGCGATTTCATTAAATGGCTAGCGAACGACGAAGGCGGCGTGCATGTGGAAATGTTCCATCGTCCCGAAATCCGGAGGCGTTTCCGTGACGCTCAAGCCTCTGTCCCTGAGCACACGAAGTGGACAATGATTGCGATAGGCCGAGTCGTCTACTGCGGCCTGGAGCCAACTCTGTTTTCCGCGGCAAGGGCGCTTCAACTGCTCAACCGGTAACCTCCCGGAACGCGAACGGGCCGGCGCCGTCCGTTCGCGGCATTTACCCGCGCCGCGATAGCCGATGGGTTTGCTGCATGGGCAGGTGACAGATTCCAGCCACACAGCGAATGTGGCTGGCGCGGGCATGGTGGCCTCAAATCTTTGTGGGGGTTAGCGGCCCGAGTCGGGGCTGGCTCGCGGCGCAATAGGCCGGTGGATGTCCGAAGCTTAAGGCCGGAGGGGGTATGCCGGTGGTTGACGAGTCTTGCGGGGGCGAACAGGTTCCGCCTCTAGGAGACCGCGTGTCAGCTCTGAGTAACGACCGAAAAGAGTTTCCAGAATCCGTTCGTCGGATGCGCCAGCAGGCACCCCAAACGCGGCAAGCGTCAACTTATCGAGGGAGCTATGGGCTTTGCGAAGTTCGCTCGGCATCCCGTCGCGGTTGTAAAGATCTGCAAGTGAACTATCTGGATACAGCCTCCGCGCATCGAGCACAGCCTGCGCCGCCGCCTCGATATTGGCTCGTTGTTCGTCGGTGAGCGCCGGGAACGGGAAGTTGTTATACGTGATGGTATTGCTGATGCGGGTATCATTCTTGATTCGCCCCGAGACCGCCCTATTCCACACGTTGAAAGGCTTTGACGTTATGAGACCAAAGGTCGTGAGCGTTGCGTCTGCGATTACCGAAACGGCGTTACTGGCGATGACATCGGGAGCAAAGCGCGCTATCGGCACACGAGACCGGTCCTCTGACGAGTGAAGAGGCACGGCGATGTAGTCCGTGGTCGGTTGGCGTATCTCTCCAAACTGACTCGGGCGGTCCGCGAGTGATTGTGTCGCCTTACGGGGGCTTGCTTCTCGCAGTTCGCGTACCGCTTTGATTCGTGCGGAAAGCGTCGATGATGACCTCAAGTCTGACGGGCTTGCTCCGACCAACCACAAACAATATCGTTTGTCGTCATGGATCAGTTCTCTCGCACCGATGATGCGGCGAAGATATTTGGCCGCGATAGGGTCAGCGGCCTCAATTGCCATGGCGTCGTCAGCGGAAATGTTGGAAAGATAACCGCCATCGTTCGGCATGCTGCCGTAATCCATCGGTTGCGTGTGGCTCTCAAGGGGCGTGCTTCGGGAAGTGACATAAACCAGTGGAGCATCCACTAGGTATGTGTTGATTGTTTTGGCAAAAGTCTGGACGGGTTCTCCTTTTACAGTTGCGTATGTCCAGAGCGGAAGTTTGGCTGGTTTCGGACGTGCCGAGAACCCGATGATGACGCAGTGCACGGCGGCTTTTCCCGAAGCTTCATTCGTCCAAGAGAAAGTTCTGTGGGCGAAGTCGATCGCAACCCCGAGCGGGTCAATTTGTCCCCAAATGACCGCAGGCTGTTCGCCCTGCGTAATGGAGTTTGTGGAAACAAACGCCGCTCGCCCGCCTGTTGACGCGATGTGTCGCGCGGCAACTAGATACCAGTTGGCGACGTAGTCAATGTTTCCTTTGCCGGAGATTCCTTTCCACACGTTTGCTGTGTCGAGCTTTTGTTCGGGGCTCTGCAGCCGGGCACCGTAGAAAGGTGGGTTGCCCATAATGATGGTGTTCTCATCCATGGGGCACACCTCGGCCCAGTTGACCTGCAAAGCATTGCCATGCACGATGATCGAACTGTCCGTGATGGGGAAACGATTCGGTGCCGCCCCGGTGATCTCATCCAAAGCCAGGTTTGCTTGGTGGTCGGCGAGGAACATTGCCACGGTCGCAATTTGTGACGACCATTCTTCATACTCGATCCCGCGGAACTGGGAGAGACGAACTTGGAGACCAATGGTCCCATCTAACCCAACTTGGCCCTGCGTTCCTTCCAACTCTTGGAGTCGAGCCACAATTTTGAGTTCAATATCGCGCAGCCGTTTATAGGCGACGACGAGGAAGTTTCCCGAGCCGCATGCAGGGTCCAGATAATTGTTTGCCCCAAGTGCTACGCGTAGCCGTTTGAGGGCGGTGGGGCTTTCCCACGCTTTACGAAGTCGTTCAAGGAATTCGTCAAGGAATAGCGGACGGATCACCTTCAAGATGTTTGCTTCTGATGTGTAGTGTTCGCCGAGTGCGCGCCGATCCTCTTTGCTTTTGATGGTTTGGAACATCGAGCCGAAGATGGCGGGACTAATTTTTGACCAGTCGTAGGACGATGCTCGAACCAGAGACTCTCGCATCTCTTCGGTGAACGAGAAAACATGGAGGTACTCGGAGAAAAGCCCGCCATTGACGTAAGGGAAGTCGGTGAGTTTCGGGTTGAGTGACGACGGTCGCTTGGCAGGCGCAGTATCGAGAACCTGGAAGAGCTCTTGAATGCGGCCTCCGAGCCCAATGCCGTCAGTCGGCGAATCAGAAACGAACTCGGCAAACAGTCCGTCCCCTACCCGCTTCCACATGCGAGTGTCGTCCCCGAAGAGCAGGAACAGCACACGCACCAGAAAAACGCTCACCTCATGGCCGCTATAACCCGCCTTCTCAAAAGCGAGGTATAGGTCGGCCATTAGTTGGACCGCTTCAACGTCAGCAGAGACCTCTGGACGTGCTGCCTCCTTGGCATGGGCGCCCACGATTGCTTCAATGCGGTGAAGGTGATCTGGCAATTCCGCGAGACCAAATTCAATGCTTGTCCCAGCAAGGACTTCAACAATACGAATTCGGGAAAAATCGGACACAATGATGGCTGGGGAACGATGGGCTAAAGGCAACGAGATGAGATAGTCGCGAGCTTGGGATTCGGCTTTGTCCAGGTCTTTACCGGCCGTCTTATGTTCCACCAGAACCACGCCGGGCCAGAGTACGTCAACGAAATTCGTAGCTCCGGTTGACGCTGACTTGACCGGATGCTCAAACTCGATCCCAGTAGCGAGTAGATCGTCAATACCGCAGACCATCCCAAAGAAGTCTCGCCAATAAGATTGGGCGAGTTGCTTCTCTGACTTCGCCGACGCGTATTTGTCCGCGAATGCACGCGCCGAATGTAATGAGAACTCAACTGCATCAGGCATGTCCACACCTTATCGGCGTATTAGGTGCCGACGGCGAACGACGTGGCTGGGATATTGAAATCGTCGGCTCCGGGAGAGCGACTTCTGCTGCTGTAACCGATGTAACCGATCCGTCGGAAGACGGGGGCAAGCTGGTTGGAGGCTGTCCTTGAGGGATGTGCCCCAATCTCTCGGCCGCCTTGTATAAGGCACCGGGATCATCCCGAACGGCAAACAGAACGACAACCACCACCACGGACACAACGACAACACAACAGCCACACTGGCAGCGTGACTAGACACTGTCACCTACTCGTTCAGCAGGCCCCAGTTTTGTCCCGGCGCGTGTCTAGTTACTTGACAGTGCGCCTGTGATTTTGTCCCTCCGTAGCTGCCTAGTGACTGGACATTATGGTGACTGCTTTTGTCCTACCGGAGATGTCTAGTGACTAGACATCATGACGACGGCTCTTATCCAGGTGCGTGTCTAGCGACTAGACATTATGGTGACAGTTTTGTCCCGGCGCGTGTCTAGTTACTTGACAGTGCGCCTGCGATTTTGTCCCACCGGAGATGTCTAGTGACCAGACATCATGGCGATGGTTTTGTCCCACCGGGAATGTCTAGAGGTAGGACATCTTGCAGACATTTTGTCCCGTCGAAGCTTTCACGCGTCCGGACATCCCAACAAAAGATTTGTCCCATCGGAGGGGACATGCGGTCGGACATTTTGCAGACAGTTTCTGTCCCACCAAAATGGCTAACGTCCGGACATCCCAACAAAAGGTTTGTCCCATCGGAAGGGACATGACGCAGACACAGCAGACATGACGACACCCCTGACGCAGACAGCCAACATGACGACACCCAGCCCGACAACACAACGCCAACACAGCAAACATCACGGACCGACCCGCCCACACAACGACACCAGCAAACATCACGGACCAGCCCGACAAACAGACAGCAGACAGGACGGAGGCGGGCGAGCTTGCGAGCCCCGGGTGTAGCTGCGCTATCCTCAAGACCGTGACTGCTGATGAGATTATGACCCTGTGGTGGATACCGATTGGGGTGGTGATCGTCGGTGGCCTGGCCCTCGCAGGAATTCTGGCGATCTTTCTCAAGCCCGTACGAGAGCGTTTCTGGAAACCTGTTGGACATGCGCTGCGGTGGCCATTCAGGGGCGCATATTCAGCTGACCACCGCTTGGTTGCCGGAGCAAAACAGGCAGGCATCGACCAAGGTCGGGCGGAGGCGCTGGCTGAGATTGAAGCCGAGCGGGCAGTGCCGTTGGTGAAACCCAACTGGACAGTAACGCCGGAGTCAGGCCGGGCCTATCGGCTGTCCAATACTCAAAGCGGTGTCTCCATTTCTGAGGTGGCACTATCTGCCCCCACCAACAAATTCGCGTTCGATAACGAAACCCAATGGCCGGGGAGTTTTGATCAGCCAGTGACCTTCGGAGGCTACCCAACCGACGCAGGCCGGGAAGACGGTGTTCCGTTCACAGTCCGTTACCGTGACACCCGAGGGGATTGGCGTGAGCTCCCAGCCTTTCTCGATCGGGAATTCCGGCCGGGCATATATTACTAGACAGCGCCCGAAGCTGTTCGATGGGCAGGCGGTCAGGCCCCAACCACGTCCGGCAGGACATAGTCCGCAATTCTGGTGACCAAACCTCCTTCATGGCCGCGCTTCGTGAGAATCCCGCGAAGCTGCTCTTTCACAACCTCCAACATCTGGGGTTCCACCGGGCTGTCCACAAAATGGGCGGCGGAGGCATCCACCCAGCTTTTGATCTCAGCGCCGGGAGCGGTTCCGTCAGGTACCCGCCCGACAGCATCCCAGCCGTTGCGGAGAATAAGTCGGGCAGCTTTGACATCAGCAAACTGTTTATCCTTGAGCTCGCGAACGGCTTGAAGCCTGGCAAGATTCTCTTTCGCCAACGCTGCAAGATCAATGGCGCGATCCTCTCTGATGAAAACGGCAAGGGACTGTTCCCCATATTCCTGAAGCGCCTGTTCGAGGTCGATAGCACCGTCGAGCGCACCAGGGAGTTCCGACGCCAACGCTTTTCCAAGCGCCCTGTAGCTGGAGGCACTTAACCCCAAACGTTTATCCGCCGCCGGCACATGGGGGAGCGCCAGTCGGAGCCAAGCCCGATGGCCGAGAGACTCCGAATAAGCAAATGCCGGCTCCCTAACCAAAGTGATCAGCTGAGCCAGGGGATCGGCGCCAGGTTCATTGTTGGCGAGGGCATCAACTGTCACATTATGTTCCCAAGCTTTTTCGCGCAGCTCCACAGTCGGGAGTTTTACGAACCGGTATCGCACCCCCATGCCACCACCCCGAACCCTGTAAATCCAGCGGAGACCTTCCATCACTGCAAGCACCCGCGCCGCCTGAGCAGGTGTCGTATTCATCTCCAACGCCAACCAACCGGCTGTCGCCAACAAAGTGTCATACCCGGTCTCTAAAGCACGGGACATGAGGACCGCCAAAGTGATCCGCAACCGCACCTCCATGCGAAGCGAAATGTTTGCGTCGGCCGGCATCGGAGAAACTAGACGTGCAATGCCCGCCCGCGACCACGGCAAACGTTTTGCGCGCGCACCATCGCCAGCATCATTGACAAGCGAATAGTAGGCACGAGCGGAAGAGACAATTGAATGCCAGCTAGAGCGGTCAAGCAACGGAATGAGATGCGCCGCATTCGGATTACCGAGAACGAAAAACCGGACCGCATTCGGATGATGGCCGGACCCAATAGCGGAACAGATCATCGCCCGAAGAATCTGCTGACCTTGGCCACTTCCGGCACCATGCTTCGAATACAGAACGCGGCCAAGCAGAGGAGCCAAATCCGGCAATGTGCTGCCAGCAGGCGCAGGGGTTGAGGAGAAACGTACGGATGAGGTCATGAGGTGTGTGTGTCCTTAGATGTTTTGTATTCAGTCGAATAGCCGTGAGGACGAAGTCCGGCCGGTCTATTCGAAATGAAATGCGCTTAACCTCTATGAGCGCGGCAAAAAACCAAAAGGGCCACAGACCGCTCGCTGGCGCTCGCTCATCCGCAATGTTGTCGTGTCGGTGCCCGCAATGTTGTCGTGTCGGTGCCCGCAATGTTGTCGTGTTGTTTCCCCCTTCTGTGTTGATTCCGGTGTTGTGGTTTTGGCTGATGCGGTGGTGTTGGACGATGTGGTTCATGGGGGTGCTGATGTTTGGCGGAGGGGTGGGGTCGTTGCGGATCCTTTGTGGGGGCGTTGCGGCTCGCCGGAGCGTAGCGGAGGCGAGGTGTTGCGGGCTTCGGTGTTCAGTGTTGTGGTGTGGTTCAGGTTCGGGGTTTGGTTCCAGTTCTTACGAAATGCTTTCTGTTTGGGGGTCTTAACAGGTCTGGTTCATGGTTTTGAGCAGGTTCCTCAGTTGGGGTTCAGTTCTTAAGAACTCAACCCCTGCCCTTTTTTGTCGTCTTCTGTTCTGGGGTGTGGTGCTGTTCGGGGTTGCGCTGGGACGTTCGCGGCAGGTTGCCGGTAGGGGGTGGCAACCTGCCAGGTGTTGAACGTGTCACCCAGCGACTGAGTCAACGACCGGCCTTTTCAGGGGCTGGCTTGCAGTACCGGTCACCACTGGATGTGATGTCCGGCCCGCGTTTGGGAGGTTGAGTGCTCCCCAAGATGCTGCACCGCGGTATGCGGTGTTGCGGCTTGCGTTTATGTCGGCGTTCAACGAAACGCCACAGGATTGGCAGATGAATGTTGCTTGGTCGATCCTGCTTTTCTTATCAATTTGGTGGCATTCACTGCATTCTTGTGAGGTGTATGCCGGATTGATTCGGACGAACGCGACCCCGGCGGCTTCTGCTTTGTAGGCCAGAAACCCGCCCAGTTGTGCGAACGCCCAGGAGTTGAGTGCAACCCGTTGGGGCTTTCTTAGCCGTACCCGTGAACGAATGCCGGTCAAATTTTCAACCGCTATTCCTTTCCCGGTGCGTTTAGCCTCGGTCACAATCTTCTTGGCGATGACATGATTTGTGTCGGTAATGAATCGCGCCTCACGGCGGGAACGTTTTCTGAGCAGCCGTCGAGCGGACTGGGTTCCTTTTCTCTGCAACTTCTGTCGCAGGCGAAGATTTTTGTGACGCACCTGATTGACGGCAGCGCCGCTGAAGTTCTGCCCGGTGCTGGTGCTGGCGATATTGACGATGCCTAGGTCAACGCCAATGAACCCGTTAGGTTCCGCAACGGCGGGGGTGTCGATGTCGACAACTGCATGCAGATACCAGTTGCCTCGATGGGTGACGAGAACACTTTGGCCTCTGCGGTGGGTTGCAAGCACCGCCAGATGTTCTGGTGCCCCGCCGAAGGGGATGTCTTTGATGCGGCCGGCAACGGTCCAGATGGAGATGGCTTTCGTGTCCATGTTCCAGGAGAGGCTGCGGTCATCAAATGATTGGGCGGCATCTGCCCGGAAGGTGACGGGTTTGCTGATGGCGGCCGTAAATCTTTTCGAGCCGGGTCTGCCCAGATTGCCGGCTTTGATGTTCGCATCCAAGGCGGCGTAGGCACCAGCAACCTTTTGGATGACATGAATTGCCGGTTGCGCTGAAAGCCCCACGGCCTTCACCGTCTTGTACGTGAGTCTCTGAAGCGATCGAACGCCGGTGACCCCACGGTCGAAGCCGAGCGCCGAAGCAATATCGGCGGCTTCATTACATAGCGTCAAGGTGTTTCGGAGCGCATCAGACTGCTCCGGTGTCACCCGGAGTCGGACCCTCACTGTTCGTTTCATCAAACTAGCTATGGGCGGTGAATCCGCAATTCGTCACATTTTGGTGAAAATGGCCCAAAAAGGTTTTGGGGCGGTGGTGGCACTCACCGCCCGGTTTGTGTTCGTGACCGAATGTTGGCGGGAATGTTCTATCGCTGCATGGCCGGAGTTCCTGATGTTGCTGCCGCGATGGGGAGTTCTCTCGCTGTCGCTACTGTGCTTGCCGTAGAGCCTTCACGAATTTGCGCAGGTCAGGGAGTTTCGGTACGTCAGCCCATAGGCGGATGCTGTTCTCGATCACGGAGGTGCCACCGATTTGGAATGAATCGAATGGCAGCGGGTCGAGGATTGGTGCCAACACTGCGGCTTTCGCTGCCGAAATATAGCCCACTTTCCGGCCTTTGCCGTAGACAGCTACTGCGTTTAGGTCGAACTTGTTTTTGGGTTCTCGGACGAGGAGGTAGTCAGTGCCGCCATATTTTGCGCGTTGTTTGTTGGTCACCCAATTTGCGGATCCGACGACTCGCATGCGGGTGGAAGCAACGGAGCGGAGATCCAGAATCTCGCGCGACTCTAAACTGATTTCTGCGACCTTCACCGGATTCTCACGCGCATATGCTCGACGGTCTTCCGCTTCCGAAATCTTTGTATGTTCGTCAAGAACGTCAAAGAGGCTGATTCCGCGCCTGTCCGCTATTCGGCGCTTCACATCCCACTGTGATGTGTCGGGCTCAGCAGCTTCCGCATCGACCATCTCTTGAGCGATCGCTAATCGTTCCTTCGCGGACAGCTCAGGCGTCGCGGCGGCGTCACCGAAGCGCTTCCTCAACGTCCGTCTCCGAGCTGTCTCAACATCTGTGTGCCTGCCCTGTTAGGGCGGTGCCACCTTCCGGGGCGGATTCTTTCGCAAATGTGTCCCCGATTTTTTCGAACTTTTTGGAATTGCCGCGCATATATGAGGTATGAACGCGAACACAAAAGTCCTAGCTCCGACCGCCCCGAAGCCTGATGGCGCCATGATAGAACCAGTTTTTGATGAGGCAGTGACCAGCGGCGGTGTAGCACCAGATCTCGCCGTCATCCTCACAGCCGCCGATCTGCTGGCTTTGCGAAAGGGCCTGAATTTGGTCATCACCGTCGCCGGCCACAAAGTCATCGCCTTTCTCGGCTGAGTGCCGGTAGCTGCTGTCCGCAACAACAACAAACCCCCGCATCTTCATGGATGCGGGGGTTTGCCGTTTGTGCGGGGCAATAGGGGGTTTGGCGCCGATTCGCTGCTCACCCCCTATTACCCGACGTAAATGTTGGGACGGTCGCGGTTCATAGCGGGACGCCACAGGATGCTTTTGGTCAGATAACCCCGTAGTTATGCGGGCAGGATTCCAGTGTTTTACTCGGTATAATGGTAAACGCCAGCCTCTGTAGCTCAACGGAAGAGCAACTCCGTCCTAAGGAGCAGGTTGGGGGTTCGAATCCCTCCAGGGGCACCATGTGATGTTTCAGGACATCGTGAACGGCTGAACCCCCGGTTTCGGGGGTTCAGCCGTTTTTCTTTTGGTATCCGGTCGTGGTGTCGAGGGTGAATTCGGCCAGGACTGTGCCGGTGTGGGTGATGACTGTTGCCTC
>Ga0307487_1001481_pt1 | contig 16414 bp, 14 predicted proteins | sample CBIW12metaG_FD_203665 | JGI IMG/M metagenome (GOLD analysis project Ga0307487, IMG submission 203665) | Sea-ice brine microbial communities from Beaufort Sea near Barrow, Alaska, United States - CBIW 1.2 | ecosystem: Environmental > Aquatic > Marine > Coastal | place: USA: Alaska | collected... | reverse complement strand
CAGTATCGGTGTCAAACTTTCTGCACCAATAATAGAATGTTGCTTTGGGTATGCCTTCTGATGCAGCAAAGGCTGCCTTGGTCTTGCCGGATTCCTGCCACTTACAATACAGGGAATAATACGCTTCATTGCTTGTCTTTTTCATCCTGCAACTTTAAGCATTCAGGAAACCACTCGCAATATGGGGTTGGTCGGATGGATACATTCAAATACTTTTAAGTTAGACGGATAAATTAAGTTCAGGCAATTTCCCTCGTATCAAAAACCGGTGATCTGCCAAGTTTATAAATACACTTTCTGGAGGAAAAGAAGGAATTATACCCACGGAAATTTCATTTCTAAAAGGATTACAAGCATTGATCAACATAAAAGAATCAAAGGACAACTTCCACTCCATATTCGCAGATAATCTCTGAAGCAGCTGACCTAATGCAATCAGGTTTATCTCGCATGTTTTCGGAGGTTCATATAAGTTTCTCAGAGCCATTGGAGCCACAGCCAGAATTGGTATGGTCTTGATAAATTCTCTTCTTTTCATTCTTCTAGCTTTCAATAAATTCATATTCTCACCCATTCTCAAATCGTGTTTCAAGAGACTTTTGGTCGTGTTGACCTACAATTCATAGAAGGTATTTTATGTTCCACAAGCCAGAAGAAACTAACCCTATCCACCTTGAGTTTGAAGAATGGCAGATTCTTGGCAAAGACGAATGCCAGGTAATAGTCCATTGCAGAGTTTGAAATCACCACAGGAAAACCCTGCTGTTTGGTAAAGTTTATCTCCAAAATTTCTTTCAGATCAATTAACCGTCTTACGCTATAAATCTTTTTTCAATGACCTTTGGCAAAGAATAGTAAATCCTCTTTTCTGATAAACGCAGACTCAATGCCTCTCTTAACTCCCTTTCTTCATAGGTACTTCGAAATGCATTTTCTTCCACTTCCTTCTTTTCTGATGAGTGCTTTAACGTGAAACGCTTTTTTGTGTAAGAATCTTCTTAAAAAACATCCAGTTAGCTAAGCATTAAAGCACCGAAAGGACTGACAACCTCAACTCCATTTTCCTTTATAACCAGCGATTAGGGAGATTTCATGAAAGCAGCCAAACCTTAAGCAAATTTACATTCTCCAAAATCTTTCTTTCTGAGGAGAATTTATAGAGAAATCAAATTTCAACAACTTTTATACTTGTTTCATCAAAAAAGTAGTGCCATTGCGGATACTAGGAAGGTTATATGTTTTTCTTTGAATGAGGCTAACACACCCACCACCAACCAATTGAAAACTAGGAGGTAGTTTTTGATTCAATACTTGTTAGTTTATCCCATTCAAATCACTGTTTTGTAAACCCTTACCACTTTTATAATTATTTAAAAAAAATGAATTACAAGAATATTTTTTATCTTGAAGGAGATTTTAACGATCAGAATGTGTGTGAAAAACTATTCAATATTTCCCTAATAAGTTTCATGGAATGAGATGCTCATTATAATGGCGTCTTCAAACATCGGACATCAAACACCCAACACCCAACACCTTTTCCCAATGACCCAAGCAGGACACAATAAACTCGTTTCATTTATTTGGACTATCGCGGATGATTGTCTGCGAGACGTTTATGTCCGAGGAAAATATAGAGATGTCATTCTCCCCATGGTTGTGCTGAGGCACTTGAACGCCTTGCTAGAACCTAACAAGGATACCGTAATGGAAGAATTAGCCTTTCAGCGAGACGAAGCAAAGTTTACCGAACTGGATGAAAATTTATTGCGTCAAGCATCCGGTTTTGTCCTTTTCAACACCAGCGAATGAACGCTTCAGCGACTACACGACACGGCTACAAATAACCAGCAGATCCTTCTTGCCAACTTTGAAGATTACCTAAATGGATTTAGCTCCAATGTAAAAGAGATCATCGAGAAATTTAAGCTGAAAAGTCAGGTACGCCACATGGCTCAAAAGGATGTATTGCTGAATGTCTTGGAGAAATTCACCCTCCCCATTTATCAATCTAACGCCTTTTGAAAAAGATGATCCAGACGGCAGAAGGCTTGCAGCACTTTCCAACTTGGGAATGGGCTATGTATTCGAGGAGCTGATCGGCAAGTTTAACGAAGAGAACAACCAGCAAGCCGGGGAACATTTTACCCCAAGAGAAGTAATCGACCTGATGACGCATATCATCTTCGAGCCGATCAAAGATCAACTGCCACCGGTATTGACCATTTATGACCCGGCTTTCGGTTGGGACGGGATACTGACAGAGTCGCAAAATTTTATCAAGGATGAGGATGGAGCGATCAAAGCCTTGGGTGATGTGTATCTCTATGGGAAAGAGATCAATGATGACACCTACGCCATCTGTAAGTCTGATATGATGATCAAAGGCAATAATCTGGGTTGGCTCTACACTTTCTACGGATGAGTTTGCAGGGAACACCTTTGACTTTATGCTGGCAAATCCGCCCTATGGCAAGTCCTGGTCAAGTGAGCAGAAGTATATCAAAGACGGTAAAGACATCATAGATCCCCGCTTTCAGATCAAACTGAAAGACTATTGGGGCGAAGAAGTTTACGCAGATACTACACCAAGATCTTCGAATGGCCAGTTACTTTTCCTGATGGAGATGGTCAACAAGATGAAACCTTTAACCCAAAGTCCAATAGGTTCACGGATCGCTTCGGTACATAATGGCAGTAACCTATTCACCCTTTCAGGACTCTATAATTTTAGTGGTAATTTACTGCGCACTTTGTACGGGTCATCAAAGGTTAGACTCCTTCGGTGCTTTTTCATCTCACCATGTGCCTTTACGGTCGAAAAAGATCCGAAGGATTGCAACGATTCATAACCCTCGGCATAGCCGGGGGTAAAGGAAATAATTATAAAAATTAGCCCTCAATAGGGCAAAACGTTGAGGTATAAAATATATAAGCAGTATAGAATCTGCTAAAAACTAGCGAAAAGATCATTTTGTTCACTCGTTACTAATATTTGACTTGTGGAAGAATCGGTTTTTAGAACCAAAAATCCAAAGAAAATAGAAATCACATTATTCATCCACTTTCTCTGTAGAATTGGTTCTAATAGCATTGATTGATCTTGTCCATTTTTTATAAACTTCTATAGGTTTTGGGTAGCCAGCAATAGTAAATTCCCAGGGTATCAATGCGGCTATGTCATCAGCAGTTGCTAATTCTGAAATCCATTTTCTTATATACTCTTGAGCCTTATACTTATTGGATTGATGAACTGGGTTTGTGTACCAGATTTCAAAGGCTTGCATATGCCAGTTGAGCCAGTTGGCACTGAGGTCATAATCAATCAATCTACTTTCAAAATACGCTGCACCCCAGGTCCAATCTATTTGGAGATCATGAATCATGTAACTTGCGCAATTAACCCGACCCCGATTACTCATGTAACCCGTTTGGTTCAACTGCCGCATATGGGCGTCTACAAAGGGAATTCCTGTTTGCCCTTGGCACCATTTTTCGAAAGAATTTTGGTCATTTGTGAATTCAGGCTTTTTCTTTTTAAATCCTTCGGTTTTAAAAATGGCATCTCCAAAACGCATTCCCTTAAAGGTGAAATAATCCCGCCAGACCAATTCAAAGATGATCCACCAGGTACTCTGATTTTTCTTTACTTTTTGCTCATAGTCTTGCACCACGTTGTAAATTTCTCTGGGCGAAATACATCCTAAGGCCAGATAGGGCGAGAACTTAGAACTATAATCATACCCCATCGAGCGATTTCGAGTCCATCTGTAACCCGTCAGTAACTCTGTCTGAAATGTGTAATACTCAAGTCTTTTCAACGCCGCGTCTTCTCCACCAGTCATGAAAGAGTCAGCTTGGTCAACTTCCTCCTGAGTGAATCCAAACAGGGTACAGGAAGGAAATGGTGAACTGATCGCCTCAAGAGCGGAATTCAATTTTGTTGGCATTTCCAAAGGTGCTCTTGGCGCTGCCTGTTTGGAAGTGGGTATTCTATAAGCTTTACTGGTAAGAGGAATAGAATTTATTTTAAATGGAATGTCGTCTATATGATACAGCGTCTTTCCCCAGGTGAAATTAAATTGAACATCAGGTGCATTGCTTTTTACTCTTTCGATGAGCCGCAGTTCTTCACTGGCGTATTCGGCTTCGGCATAGAGGTTTGATATACCGTATCGCTCAATAATATCTGGCAAAAAACTCTCTGCAGAAGTGCTGCCTATAAGTAAATGACCCTTCAAATCTTCCAGCTTTTTTTGAAGATTGGTGACGGACTGCTCCAAAAACTTAAATCTATTAATGTCAGCTTTTCTAAAACCCAACGACAACTTTTTAAATAAAGATTCCTCCACACAGAAGCAAAATACCAGCTCGTCACATTCAGCAATGGCATTGCATAGCGCTTCGTTGTCATGCAACCTTAAATCATTTTTGAACCAAACCATTCCTCTTGTCATAGATTCCTGTCTTTTAAAGTATGTACGTCTAATATTCGTTTTTTCTCTTTTTTGGTAAAAGCTTCTTTCTGTTTGCCATAAAGCTGTTTTAAAGCAAAAGCTCTGGTAGCCTGAATAGCTACGATTGGCAATAGATAGTTTTCACCGGGGTAGAAATTATACATCATCTTTTCCATAGGAGTAATTTTCCAAGGCTCGATGACCAAATCTATCGGAAGTGAGGCAAGTTCTGGCACCCATTTTTTAATGAATTTAGCTTCAGAATCATGTTCTAACCCATTCTTTGTCGGATTATAAATTCGGATCGTATTCGTTGCCGTGAATCCTGCTTGCATTTGAAACTGCGCATAATGGATCCCAGGTTCAAAATCCAAAAATTGTCTGGCCAGCCATTCCGCACCTGTGGAAAAATGTTGAAATAAGTGATGTGTTAAAAATGAAACGCAGAGGGCGCGCATTCTAAAATTCAAATAGCCAGTTTCTATAACTGCCCGTATGCAGGCATCTACCAACGGATAACCCGTCCGTCCATTTTTCCAAGCTGATACATATTCCTCATTGTAAGGCTGGCTCAAGGATAGAAATCCTTTATTGAACGCTTCAAACTCCATTCGAGGCTCCATTTCAAACTTTTGAATAAAATGGGACTGCCACCTCAACCTTGACGTAAATGCGGATAGTTGCTTTTTAAATGGGCTTACCTGTTTGAGTTTCATACTTCGCTGGTAAACTTCCCGAATAGAAATGCAACCCCATGCGAAGTAAGGAGACAATCTGCTACAGCCATAGCGACCTAAACTAGGAGATGAAATATAAGCGGAATAGAATTCCAATCTTTCATCAAAAAATGACTCTTCCCAGATCTTTCCTTCGCTTCTACCTCCTTTTTGCATAGAATGTAACTCGGCTCTTGGATTGAAAATGAATTTTGGTAATTCAATACCAAGACCTTCAGAAATTAAAAAAGTGATATTAGAAAAGTCAATAGAAAGAATTGGCTGTGCCATATAGTCGTACCAGAGTTTCCGCCAAGTGTCACGGTTTTTCAGGCCTCTTACGACTCCATTGTTTTGATATTCTCTCCACTCTATTCCTGATTGCTTGCAAAATTTGGCGAAGGCTAGATCTCGATCATAGGTTATTTTTATACCACTTTCTTCTGTAGAAAAGACAGTTTGTATAGAAAACTGATTAGCTAACAATTCAAATGCGTACAACACCTCAGCTCTTAAAATAATAACCTCCCCAAAATGAGTTTTTAACTGTTCGTTTAGATCAGCTATGCTTTCAAAAACAAATCGGAAATGCCTAGCGCTATAGTTAGGGTCTTCTTCTAAAGACGGTTCGAGAATATAAACTAGGAGCAAAGGAACATCGCTTGATGCGGCAGCAAAAAGGGCTTGGTTGTCTATCAAGCGAAGGTCTCGTTTAAACCAAACTATATTAATTTTCTTGAGCATCTGAGGGTTTGTATTACTACGTGCTAAATCTTAATTCCTGGTAAAGTCACTTCCATAGCAAAGTCTCTAACATCTTACAATTCTACGACTGTCAGAAGGCTTTCAGCATGCAATTCTTAGGCTTATGACAAATGAAGCTCCTGAGGAATTTTAATTATAACCGAAAAATTCGAAAGTAGTTACTGTAAGAGAATCCAAACTTCATTCCATTTCAGGCCTATTTTAATAACCAAAAAAAAACCCGTTCAAAAATACTCATAGAGCGGAAAAATGGGTGGCTTGCATGACATTCGATAAAGGCGGATTGAAAGTAATTGAAATGGCTCCAGAAGCAAATGGTGCCAAATCACCTGGGGACAAAACAACATCAGGGCTTAAAGAAGCAATTTACTTTGGGTTCGACTACACTATCAATGTGCTAAAAAAGAATCCTCAATGGATCAAAGAAGCGAAAAACCTATGCTTTTCCACAAACGCCTAGTCCGGATAATTCCGCAGAATAGTTGAATTAGTTTCTATCACGAGATCCAGATTTCATCACTTCCGACGAGCCAATATTGTTGTTTAAACTATATAAGAGTGGCAGCAACCTTTTCGGTTCAGTTTATTTCCCAGCAATTAAACTTTGTGTCATCGCTAGACTTCACTGCAAAAAGATTCAAATCCACTTTTAACGAAAAAAAACACCCTTCTAATCTGGTATTAAAAGGGTGTCTTATTATTTGTTAGGAATAAATATTCAATAAACCATCAATTGGGATGAGTCACATATCGTTCGAAAAATTCGACTATTCTACCCATTCTATCCAGCCTGCGGTGCACTGCGCCTGAACGAGACAGTTCATGCCCTTCCTCTGGATAACGGATATATTCCACCGGTTTGCCCAGTATTTTTAAGCTTTTGTACAGCAACTCTGACTGTCGCACTCCGGTACGTAAATCACTATCACCATGAAAGATCATGAGTGGAGTTTCTATATTTTGTACATAAGTCTGAGGGCTGTTATAGGCTAAAATTTCTTTTATCCCCTCTTCCCATGGATATCCAAAATAGTTTGGCACCAGTCTCCATGCATTTCCCTCTCCCATAAAGAAAGTCAATTCATATACACCCCTTTGAGTGAGTGCTGCTTTGAACCGATTGTCGTGCCCAACTATCCATGCGGTCAAGTAGCCTGCATAGGATCCACCTGTTAACACCAATTGATCCTCATCGATCCAGTTATATTCTTCTCCGGCTTTATCCAGCGCAGTTAATACATCTTTGGCAGGACCGTCTCCCCAATCCTGAAAATTCCCTTTCTGAAAAGTTTTACCATATCCTCCACTACCTCTAGGATTGGCATAAACTATCCCATAACCTTTCCCGGCCAGAACTTGAAACTCATGCCACATACTGGATTCACCTGGTCCCCACATCGCTGTAGGCCCACCGTGCATCTCTAATAAGGTAGGATATTTCACTCCACCTTTCAATCCATACGGAGGCATCACCCAATAATCCACCCCAAATCCATCCTGCTCAAAATGGTGCGCTTCTGGCTGAGAAACCCAGCGATCAGCAAGCCAAATTGTATTGTAGTCAGTCAGTGTCTTTTCATTCTTTCCCTGAATAGAGGAAATATATAATTCACTTGGGTTTGATACTTGAGTCTTGGAATACACAAGTTGATCTCCTTGTACGTCGAAACTGTTAATTCCCACAGGCCCAGAGATGACCATTTCTATTTTTCCGTTAGAAATATTTGCCCTATAAAGCGCAATCCCACCTTCATTTACTCCTGAAAATAAAATGCTTTCACCATCGTCAGCCCATTTTGCGTCTCCAACTCTCCTATCCAATTCTTCTGTAACCCAAGTAAGACCAGAACCATCTGGGGATACAGTTCCGATGAGACTTTGATTGAAAGCTCTGTCTTCTGTTTGCTGGCCTGAGACCATGACCAGCTTGCCATCAGGAGAAAATTCAGGGCCGCCGAATCGATAATTCTCTTTTTGAAGAAATACAGAAACCCCCTGATCAGAAAGGTTTATTTTATACAAATCAGCATTTTGAATAACGTCAGGATGCTCGTCGCTCGCCAAGCTGCTGGCAAGAAGATACGAACCGTCAGGTGACCATACCGCAGCACCAAAACTCTGATAACCGGAAGTCAAAATTTCAGATTTCTTACTCACCAAATCAATTATTCCCAAATGCCTGAAACTGATTTCTGTTGACAGTCCGCGCTCACCTAGAAAATTTACTCTATTGATCACTCTAGGATCATTTTTGGAAGCATTCTTTGCGAGCCAGGCACGCAATTCACCTACATCACCATCCATATCAGCCTTTGTCTGGTCTTTGATCACACTATCCTTCAATGCCAGATAATTAGGTTCATCTCCAAATTTACGTCCCGGACGATCGTACATCCATGTTGGCATCCCCTCAATCGCCCAAATAGGAACGGAGACAGTGAATAAGATCTTCTTACTATCTGGTGACCAAACTGGCCCAGAAGCTCCGTTCTTCTCAGAGGTCAGCACCTGAGCTTCACCGCCACCCAGAGGCAAAATCCAAATCTGAGATTCACCTTCCCACTCCTTGGAAAATGCAATATTTTTACCATCGGGAGATAAACTGTAATTCGAAAGATCATAAGATGGACCGTTCAGAACTTTGCTCATTTTTGGATTTTGAAGATCCATCATGATCAACTGGTTTTTATAACCATATTCCCCTGCCTTTTTGGTTTCAATGTAGCTTTTTACAAAAAGAACATTTTTCCCATCGGGCGTAATTTTAGGATCGGATACTGACACGATATTCATCATGTCGCTAAGTTGAATGGGCTTTTTTTCCTGCGCCAAAACTAGACAACTCCATAACAGGAGGGTGGATAAAAAGAAGGTGATTTTTGATCTCATAAGTAGTTATTAGCGAGATGGAACTGAATACGCAGGGTGAACCTATAAAAATTTTTGAGAATTTGGAATCAATTTGTGGCTGAAAGGATAAGTAAAAAACACACCTTCTTAGAAGGTGGCTTTGAATAGCCCCTGTAAGGGGCAGTGGGCATAAAACTAGAAATCAAAACCTTTTTGTTGATCTTCTACCTTTTGCTCTTCTTTCTCTTGGTATTTCTCATATCCCTTACTCATATCCTCATCAAGACCCACCGTGTTAACAAAATAACCTCTGCCCCAAAAACGATTGCCCCAATACGGTCTCTTCTTCAGTTTTGGATAACTCTTGAAAAGCTTGATGGCTATCTTTCCTTTCAATGTACCCATCAATTGTGAAATCGAAACCTTAGCAGGTACCGAAACTAGCAAATGAACATGATCGTCTTGAACATTCAGCTCTTCAACAAGGCATCCCTTCCATTCGCAAAGCATTCTTATATCGTGCTCTACCACCTCATTAATCGCTCCCTTCAAAATTCAAAACCTATATTTAGCTACCCAAACAATATGATAATCACATTTGAAAACTACATGACTTGATTTCCTGTATTTGGTCATAGCCCAAATATAAGCATAGCTACTAGGACATGACCACCTGCAACCCAGGTGGATTTCTAAGGTGAATTAAAAAATTCGTAAGTGAGTATCTGATAACGGCTCAAAAGTGAGTAGCACAGAGAAATACCGAGGTAACAAAAAGACGACTAGAGAATTGCAGTTGAAACTTATAAAGTTGTTGATCACACATTTCAAGAAGTCTAGTGCCTGAAACATGACACTTCACTAGAAGCAGCTGCTAGAGTAAAGTCAAATCCTAGGGTAGAAAACTGACTTGAACCTTCGCTAGCTTAGGAAAAAAAATGCTTCCTCAATAGCAACTATCTGTGACATAAAAAATCAGTTGTCGCTTGACTGAAAAATAAGTATTCAGGAAAAATCAGCCCTAACTTCAATAAGCATAAATTACCCAAGAATTATGTCTACTCCGCATAATCCTCTTTTGAAGACCTAGTCAAACCACTGTGAATTCTTTATAAAAATTCCACTAAACCAAATACTCAAACAACGCATTGTTCTTATTCACCTCTGTAAAGTCCATGTGATATTCTTTCATTCTATTGATCAATCCGTCGTAGTCGCTGGCAAACGTGAGCTCTATCCCAACTAAAGCCGAACCCGATTCTTTGGCATTCTTCTTCATGTACTCAAACCTTGAAATATCATCGTTTGGCCCCAATACCTTGTTGAGAAAATCTTTTAATGCTCCAGGCCGTTGCGCAAACCGAACCAAGAAATAATGCTTCAGTCCTTCATATTGCAACGATCTTTCTTTGATTTCAGGTATTCGATCTATATCGTTGTTGCTACCGCTTACCACGCACACAATCTTCTTCCCTTTGATCTGATCGGCATAGTCATCCAGCGCGGCGATGCTGAGTGCTCCGGCTGGCTCGACCACGATCGCATCCTGGTTGTACAATCTCAGTATAGTGGAGCATACTTTCCCCTCGGACACCAAATGCATCTCATGGAGTACTTCCTTACATATCTCAAAAGTGATGTCTCCTACTCTCTTCACCGCAGCTCCATCCACGAATGACTTAATGCTTTGCAATAAAACTGGATGACCCGCCTCCATTGCGCAAGACATCGAAGGTGCTCCCAGTGGTTCTACTCCGATGATTTTGGTAGTGGGCGAAATTCTCTTGAAATATGAACCTACGCCAGCTGCTAATCCGCCACCTCCTACCGGTACAAATAAAAAGTCAATGTCCTGCAATTCATCCAAAATTTCCAGACCTACCGTACCCTGCCCTTCTATAATTTCCTTATGATCAAAAGGAGGCACGAAAATCATCCCGTGTTCCTTGGCATAAATCTTTGCCTTAGCAGCACAATGATCAAATGTGTCGCCCTCCAATCTGATTTGAATCCAATCTTCTCCAAACATCTTAGTTTGGGTAACTTTTTGTTTTGGAGTGACATTTGGCATGAAAACTACTCCTTTTGCTCCAAGTAGTTTGCAGCTGTAAGCAAAGCCCTGAGCATGATTGCCCGCGCTGGCACAGACTACTCCCCGCTGAAGATGCTCCCGATTGAGCGAACTCATCATATTATATGCGCCGCGAATTTTGTAAGAACGCACCACTTGAAGATCTTCTCTCTTTAAATAAACTTCACAATCGTATTTTTTGGACAAATTATGACTGTATTGAAGCGGCGTATTCACTACCACCTTACAAAGTCGGTTTGCGGCATCTTGAATAGATTCTACAGTGATTAGCGTTGATTCTTTGTTCTCCATTATATAATTGAAAAGAAAATAGGCTTGATAGGAATGGTAAAATGATGCAGGGCACAAAGTTAACTTATTCATAAACCTTAGAGAAAAGCTAACAAAAAATCGAAGTAAATCATCTCAAAATAAACAGTCCCAAAAACTAAACTGAGATGGGGCAAGTTTGAAATTTTACTAAAGAAGTCTTCCTTCTAAATCTTTCATTTATCAGCAGAAAAAAATGAACTAATAAGAAGAAAAAGCTATTCTTTTCAAACACTTAAGAAATTTCGAAATCTTAGAAAATTAGAATTATATCTGATTTCAGTGAAAATTTCTTAAAAAATTGCTTAAAAACTATTAAATTTCATATTAATCGATTCTTTTTTGACTTAATCCTTCTTTTCCAAAAAAAGGATTATATAATTGGAGAGAATTACAAACTAGACACATGGCTGTAGAAATAAAGAAAGGCAGAGAACTCATCAGAATCTGCGTAGAGAATAACTTAAAATTAGAATATTCAAAAGATGCAGGCGCAAATTGGAGCAACCGATACATGGGCAACCCAACGCTTCCTGGAAATTTTAAGGATTTATCCGTCAGCGGAAAAGATCTTATGGGAGAAACCGATAAAGGTTTATTCTACTCCAAAAACAATGGCAAATCCTGGTACAAAAAGGATTAATAATTACCTAATAAAAATTTCTACTTGCTTTTGAACGCGACTTAAAAAATGAGTGTTGGTACTTGCTTATGCGATTCTACCTAACCTATTTTTTAAGTGCGTTGGCGGGTGTTGAAAACTATTTTTTAACTACGCATTATAATTCATTCTGCTACTTTAACCGTTTTTTTAAAGTAGGGTAGGTATACGAAGACTTTAGTTAAACAAGCTGTGACTGAGTTGAAGAGACTGCAAAAAATCGTTGCTATGGAGATCCAAAAAATGAATAATTCACCTCGTGCTGAGTTTAAGGGATATTCGTCAAATGAAATGGACCTTATCATCAACCATCCACTTCATACTTCCAGTCCTGTCCAACTGGTGAACGACAATTCCTCTGATTATCAAGCAATCCCACTTTTCAACCAGGTAAAATTTCTCTTTGACCTCATTGAAGTGCAGGGGAAATTAAAGCTGACTGCCGTCGGACTCTAATCTCCTAAACTAGTTGTTGAGAACTATGGCAGAGGTTACATCAAAGTTTATTTTATAGAAAAAGGAATCTCCTAACTCTACGCAGAACAAGTAGTAGATTCAATTCAGTTGGCAAGAATACTAATCGAACTTTCTAGTTTTACCAAGAAAAGAAAGAATATCATAAGTCTGACAAAAGAAGGCGGTCGGCAGATAGCAAATGATCAACTGCTATTCCTAGATATTTTTCAGAATTTCACCCAAAAATCCAAGTGGTCATACTTTGACTCCTACCAAAATGGAACAATTGGACAATTGGGTTTTGGATATTCATTGATCTTACTTGCTAAGTACGGAGATGAATATAGAAACCCTGATTTCTATGCAACTAAATATCTAACTGCATTTCCCCCTCAGCAAGAAACAAATATATCAATAGTTGCTTTCGCGCAGAATATCCACGACCTCTATCCATTAGGACTTTTGATCGCTTTCTGGACTACGTTGGATTTACAGAAATTTCAAAAGTAGATTATTCGAAACTGGGCGAAAGAAAAGTGAGAAAAACTGAGCTATTTGATACGATCATTTAGGTGTCTGCTCCAAAAGGAGAATAAAAACTAATTCCCTAATCATTCCCTTAATTTTGAATACGTTAAGTATTTTAAATTAGTGGTTCGTATAGGTTAGAAGTGCAACTAACGGAGATTTATTATTCTTACCTATAATTTCGAGTAAAATCATAGATGACACACATGACATCCTCTACCGGACTTCAAATAAATTCCCTCCTTTTCCCTAAATTTCGCTCATGATCAACTCATCACCTCAAGTTGCGGTAGTGGGAGGAGGATTCTCAGGAATCGCCGCAGCCAAAAAGCTTTTTGAATCCGGTATATCTTTTAAGATTTTGGAAGCAAGAGACCGTGTCGGCGGCCGAACTCACACTAAAACTATTTCAGAAAATCTTTATGTGGATCTGGGAGGACAATGGATTGGCCCTACTCAAGATCGTATGTATGAGCTCTGCGAGGAACATGGAGTAGCATATTTTGAGACCTATGATCAGGGAAAAAATGTACTCGATCTGAAAGGAAAAATCAGAACTTACTCTGGCGTAATCCCTAAAATGGATCCTATTTCATTAATTAACCTAGATTGGTTGATCAAAAAAATAGAAAAACTTGCCAATCAAATTGATTTAATTTCTCCATGGACTCATCCAAAAGCCAGACAATTTGATGCGGTTACGCTTGAATATTATCTCCGTAAACATACCAAAACCGATGCCTGCTATCAAGTAATTAAGGTAGGTTGCAAGACCATTTTTGCCACTGAGCTCAATGAGGTTTCACTCCTTCACGCACTTTTTTATATCAAATCTGGAACTTCCCTGGATTGCTTGATCAACATCAAAAATGGTGTAAAGCAACACCGAATGAAGGGTGGAATGCAGGGTTTGGCGAAAAAAATCGCCACTCCTTTTATGGAACATATCCAGTTCAACTCAGCGGTAAGACGAATAGATTATTCAGGCGAGGGTGTAACAGTAAAAGGAGATGATTTTGAAATCAATGCTTCTAAAGTAATTATAGCAGTTCCTCCGCCTCTGTTGGCACAACTTATTTTCTCCCCACTTCTCCCTATTGCGAAGCGACAACTACTGGATCGATACCCGATGGGACATGTCGGCAAGTGTTTTATGATTTATGAAAAGCCATTTTGGAGAAAAAATAACTTTTTTGGCCAAGTAGTATCGGATCAAAATACGCCCTTTCAGACGATGTTTGACTGCTCGCCAGCAGATGGCAGTGCCGAAATTATGATGGCCTTTACTATAGGTGAGCGGGCAAAAGCTTTTTTCCAACAGGATAAATCAACCAGGAAGTTTGCGATGCAAAATCTTCTAATCTCCTACTTTGGCGAAGAATCCAACCAATCCACTCAGTACCTGGACTTTAGTATGTCCGACGAGATTTGGTCAAAGGGATGCTACGCTGGAGTAATGCCAACCGGAGCCTGGACAGGATTTGAAGATGCCTATAGAAAATCCATAGATCCTATTTATTTTGCAGGCACAGAAGCTTCCACGCGCTGGAATGGCTATATAGAAGGCGCTGTACTTGCGGGAGAAGCAGCGGCAGCCCAAATTATTCTACGCGTTAATAATGATTAGAAAAATTATAGTACTTATCATCTTCTTAGTTTTTGTTTGGCTGATATGGTCCTCTTATGGAAGAAATCATCCGATGCCCGAGCCTGAAACTTATCTCACGACCATTCAGAATATCAACCCTTCTGATAGTCTACATAAGGTGATTATAGGAATTCAGCCCTTTATGATCGGTTCTGATTACTTGGCTCAACCTATATTTAAACAGAAGATCCGTGGATACTTTCAGGCAGCATTTAAAGAAGGATTTTTTGAAAAAGAATCGATTGTGTTGCTACCGGAATTCATCGGAACTTGGCTGGTGATAGAAGGCGAAAAACATAAAATCGCAAAAGAAGAAACGCTAAAGGACGCCATGACCACTCTTGTAATCAGTAATCTGGCAGACTTCGGACTCAGCACCATCAACACAGGTGAAGAGGAAGACAAAGCAGCATCGGCAATATTTCGGATGAAGGCCAAAAAAATGGCAGTCAGCTATTTTCTCACCTTTTCCGAGCTTGCCAAAGAGTACGACACTTATATAGTAGCGGGTTCAATTGTGCTTCCCGGACCTACGGTGATCGATGGTCAGTTGTTTGTAGATTTAAATGAAAATCTACGCAATGTCTCATTCATTTTCTCTCCTGAGGGGGAAATCGTAGGAGAACCCATCATTAAGGCTTTTCCGATAGTAACCGAGCAACCCTTCATCACAGGTACGGATCCTTCAAGTTACGCCACATTTGATCTTCCGATCGGAAAAACTGCTGTATTGGTTTGTGCCGATAGTTGGTTTCCAGATGCCTACAAAACCGCCAAATCAGAACAGGCCGAGATCATACTCGTCCCTTCCTTTTGTACTGGAGAAAATACTATGAAAGCGCTTTGGCAGGGCTATAGTGGGCACAAAGAACCAGAATTTACAGATCTTAAAGACATAGGGGAAATCACTGAAATTCAGGCCTGGGAGAAATACGCCCTTCCCGGTCAAATCAGAAGCACTTCAGCGAAAATTGGAATGAATGTTTTCCTTCGGGGAGAACTCTGGGATTTGGGAACCGATGGGCAACCCTTGGTAATTCAAAATGGAAAGTTGATCCCTGTAGAGTCTGCTGAAAAAGGTGGAATTTGGGCCTTGAACTTTTGATTGCGAATAACCCCTTCACTTGTACCCTAGATTTTAAGAGAAATTAGGTTTGAATGGTCGAATTGATAGTATTTACCATTTCTGATTGTGAGTATACGAAATCGTGCCACCATCAAAAATTTTTAAACTTGCCCGTCAGAAAGTTTTCTTCATTTCTTTCAAACCGAAGATCTGAAGGATTGACACTATTGATAATTCTAGTGACATCCGGAGCTATAGAAAACACACGAGATGAGATAGAAGCCATGATTGGGTGAAACTGCTGCCTATCGACTCATAAATAGCCATCTGGTCAGGGTATCTAAGGGCTAACTATTCTTATGCGGTGCAATTTGTTGAAGGTTATAAAAAGTTAGGGTCTTCCGGATAGTCATAAAGACGGAACCAGTCCCAAAATTCTCGATTTTTCAAGTATTACATTATCCACTTAATTGATGTATGGTGAAATATCTTTACTTGCAAAGTAGCGGATTATAATATTTTTATTAATGTATATCCGCTTTTCTGCCAACAAAGAGGCGAAAGCATCATAGAGTTAGGTAAATGCAAGCAATTACGCCGCTTCGGTCACCGATATTTATGCTGACCTGCCGAAGTACTGGTCTTCCACCCAAATAATCATAGAAAGTATGGCTACTGGCAACATTGAGTATAATCATATTTTCCTTTAATTGCATCCATAATACAACTTCAAATTACTGTATCCATCCGACCAACCCCATATTGCGAGTGGTTTCCTGAATGCTTAAAGTTGCAGGATGAAAAAGACAACCAACGAAGCGTATTATTCCCTCTATTGTAAGTGGCAGGAATCCGGTCAAAGCAAG
>Ga0307487_1001478_pt1 | contig 16432 bp, 16 predicted proteins | sample CBIW12metaG_FD_203665 | JGI IMG/M metagenome (GOLD analysis project Ga0307487, IMG submission 203665) | Sea-ice brine microbial communities from Beaufort Sea near Barrow, Alaska, United States - CBIW 1.2 | ecosystem: Environmental > Aquatic > Marine > Coastal | place: USA: Alaska | collected... | reverse complement strand
TTGCGTGGGCCTTGGAAGCGATCACATCGTATTTTGCGATCACCAAATCCAATTCCCTGTCTGACCCAACGGTGAAAATATCTATTTTTTTATCGGTGGTAAATCCTTTTTCCCAGAGTTTCATTTCTTTTATTTTAGTATCCTGAATTCATTCACAAAGGTTGTGATTTCAATTCCAGGATCTTATTAAATGTTGTTCTAAATTTTATTATGCTTGTTCATGTTTTTAAATCCACGAATCTTTTTCTTTGTTTTCTCTTTAGTCTTTTCTCCTGGTCCGTGGTTCTTCACTGATTATTATAAATCAGTTTTAAACATTAATTTCAATGTTACCTGTATTTTATTTCCCGCTCCCGATAGCTATCGGGACGCAGATTTCCGCAGAAATTAATCAGATTTATTCTGATATTTTTGTGTTTTTAATCTTCGGACTTCCGTCTTTTTCCAGTCTTGTTTACTCGTTCCCAGGTCTTTTTTCTATTCTCTATTCTCTTTTTTCTTGACTTGATTCTTGTCTCTTGACTCTTGGCTCTCAAGTCTTTTTTCTATTCTCTATTCTCTTTTTTCTTGACCTGACTCTTGTTTCTTCCCACTTCGTACTTCTAACCTCGCACTTCTAACTTCGTCCTTCAAACCACTTTTTCCAACAATTTTATATAAAGGTCTATCCCTTCTTCAATTTCATTTAAATAAATAAATTCATTTGCAGAATGGGACCGGGTGGAATCCCCTGGGCCTAATTTAAGCGACTGGCAAGTCAAAACCGCCTGGTCGGACATGGTTGGCGATGCGTAGGTTTTTCTTCCCAATGAAATTCCCGCTTGTACCAATTCATGTTCAATTGGAATGGAGGATGAGTTTAATCTAAGCGAACGCGCTTTTACCTCACAAGGTGCATTTTTTGTGAAGATCTCTGCCACCTCAGCATTGGTGTATTTATCGTTTACGCGCACATCCACCACCAAATTGAGTTCTGAGGGAACTACGTTGTGTTGAGTACCGGCATTTATTTGGGTTACGGTAACTTTTACTTCGCCCAAAAATTCAGAAACTTTTTTGAATTTAAAATCCCTGAACCATTCAAGCACCTCAATGGACTTGTAAATACAGTTATCGTTGTTTGGATGTGCCGCGTGACCGGGTGTTCCGGTGACTTTGGCATCAAATACCACCAGGCCTTTTTCGGCTACCGCAAGGTTCATCAAGGTCGGTTCTCCCACAATTGCCACATCAATTTCCGGAAGGCTTTTCAAAACCGAATTCAATCCGTTTGGGCCTGAATTTTCCTCTTCGGCAGAAGCGACGATCACCAGGTTATACTTCAAATCCGTTCTGTGGTAAAAATGGGTAAAGGTTGCTATAAGTGAGGACAAACAACCTCCGGCATCATTACTCCCCAAGCCGTATAATTTGCCATCTTCCACCTGCGCATTAAAAGGATCCTTTGTATATGCCGCATTTGGCTTTACCGTATCGTGATGAGAATTGAGCAACAACAAGGGTTTTCCTTCCTGAAAATGCTTGTTGAAGGCCCAAATATTGTTGTTTTCCCGTTGAAAAGGAATGTTTTGTGTTTTGAACCAAGCTTCAATATGTTCGGCTGTTTTGCGTTCTTCAGTAGAAAATGAAGGCGTGGCAATAAGTTTTTTCAGTAATTCGATGGCATTTCGCGTAAGTTCCTGCTGAGTCATTTTTAAAGGCTTATGGTGGTGTATTTCTGATTTTGCTTGCTGATCATTTTAATGCTTCCTATGCACACTTTCGATACATTTCTTTCCAAAGCATTAAAACAATTATGAAGTTTTGGCAACATTCCATCTGCAATGATCTTTTCTTCTTTTAATTGCTGATAATTTTTACTGTCGATATTTTCTATTACCGAATTTTCATCATTTATATCCATTAAAACCCCTTGTTTTTCAAAGCAATAATAAAGATCTGTTTCAAAATCCCGGCTCAAAGCAATGGCGATTTCTGAAGCGATCGTATCGGCATTCGTGTTTAGCAACTGCCCGTTTTTATCGTGGGTAATGGCACAAAAAACAGGCGAAATCTCATTGCTTAAAAGCAAAGAGATCATTTTGGTATTCACTTTTTCCACATCCCCAACAAACCCATAATCAAGCTCTGCAACAGGTCTTTTTACCGATTGAATGCTGTTTAGGTCGGCTCCGGAAAGCCCCAAAGCATTGCAATTGCCAGCTTGTAGTTTGGCAACAATGGTTTTGTTTACCAATCCGCCGTAAACCATGGTGATCACCTTTATGGTTTCTGCATCTGTAATTCTTCTGCCTTCGTTCATTTTGGTTTCAATCCCGAGTTTTCCGGCCAGCTGCGTGGCCAGTTTTCCGCCGCCGTGAACAAGGATTTTCAGTCCTTCAAGTTTCGTGAAATCGACAAGGAATTCGTCCAGGATTTTTTCGTTTTCAATTAATGAACCTCCTATTTTTATGACTGATAATTTCTTCATAATAACCAGTTTTCAATTAATTGTTTTCCAGAATTTTCTTCAACACAACCTGTGCGGCATAGGTCCTGTTACCGGCTTGCTGAATAACGATGGATTGTTTGCTGTCCAAAACTTCATCTGCCACCACCACATTTCTTCGCACCGGAAGGCAATGCATGAATTTGGCTGCTCCCAGTTTTTCCAAGGTCATCATCCAGTTTGGATCGGTATTTTCAACTTTTCCGTAATTTATATAAGAGCTCCAATTCTTCGAATAAACAAAATCGGCATCTTTTAAAGCCTCTTCCTGATCGTATTCAATTTTACTTTCTTTGGTGATTTCAGGATCCAGTTCATAGCCTTTTGGGTGAGTGATCACAAAATCAACGTCTATCAACTGCATCATCTTCGCAAATGAATTTGGAACGGCATGTGGCAAAGCCTTTGGATGCGGAGCCCAGGACAAGACAACTTTCGGTCGTTTTTTTTGCTGAAATTCGGTGATGGTAATGGCATCTGTCAAAGCCTGCAAAGGATGGGCGGTGGCGCTCTCCATATTAACAATAGGAACCGAAGCGTATTTCCGGAAACTTTTTAAGATTTGTTCCTGTCCGTCCTTTTCTTTATCGGTCAGGCCCGGAAAAGCCCGCACCGCGATAACATCCACAAATTGCGAAATCACTGCCGCTGCTTCCTTGATGTGTTCGGCCGTGTTGGCATTCATTATACTGCCGTCTTCAAACTCAAGTGCCCAGCCTTCAGAATTTATATTCATCACCATAGTTTCCATTCCCAGGTTTTGCGCTGCTTTTTGTGTGCTCAAGCGCGTGCGCAAACTCGAATTGAAAAACAGCATCCCAATGGTTTTATGTTTTCCCAAATGTTCGTATTCAAAAGGATCTTTTTTCAAAGATATAGCCTCTTCAATTAGTTCCTGAACATCGGGAATATCTTCTAAATCTAAAAATTGTTTCATTTTTGTAATAAGTTTGACGGTGCGGGCTTTAGCCACTAATGCACGAATATTTTTCTTTTTCTATAGTCTTGTTTCTTTGCTCCTAAGTCTATTCTCTATTCTCTATTTTATTTAGTCTTGATTCTTGTCTCTTAGATCTTATTTCGATTTTCTTTTTGAAGTTCTATTTTTATTTCCCGCAGATCTCGCAGATTTCCGCAGATAATAATCCTATTTATTCTGACAATAATGTGTTTCTTGTCCTTTTCAAACTCCCGTCTTCGGTCTTCGGTCTCCCTGTCTTTTTTCTTTTCTCTATTCTCTATTTTCTCAATACTCAATACTCACATCTCAATACTACTAAACGCTTCAAAAAACCGATCAATATGTTCTTTTTTAACCGTTAATGGCGGAAGTATCCTGATCAAATTTTTGTTGTTGGACCCTCCGGTGAAAATGTGTTTTTCGTAGATGAGTTTTTTTCTCAGTTCAGCAACATCAAAATCGAATTCGAGTCCTAGCATAAGTCCGCGCCCTTTTATTTTCTTTACCTGCGGAAGGGATTTGGCTTTCTCAAAAAAGTAAGCCGAAACTTCATTCACATTAGCTATCAATTTTTCATTTTCAATCACTTCCAAAACAGAAATTGCCGCCGCACAAGCCAAATGGTTTCCGCCAAAAGTGGTGCCCAACATGCCATATTTTGACTTGATTTTTGGGTGAACTAGAATTCCTCCAATAGGAAAACCATTGCCCATTCCTTTGGCAACGGTGATAATGTCCGGCTCAATTTGATGATGCTGAAACGCGAAGAATTTTCCGCTACGCCCGTAACCGGATTGAACTTCATCCAAAATCAGGATAACCTTATATTTCCTGCAAAGTTTTTCAACCTCCTTAAAGAATTCGGTAGTTCCCTGGTCCAAACCGCCAACACCCTGAATGGGCTCAATAATAACGGCACAAACATCGTTTTTGGCCAATTCAATTTCCAAAGCTTCGGAATCGTTTAAGGCTAAAAAGCAAACCGAATGCTGGCTGTTCAAGGGAGCATTTATTTTTTCGTTATCGGTAACGGCAACTGCGGCAGAGGTCCTTCCGTGGAAGGCGTTTTCAAAAGCTACTACCCTTGCTTTTCCAGTTTCAAAAGAAGCCAATTTTAAGGCATTTTCATTGGCCTCAGCCCCGGAATTGCATAAAAACAACTGATAATCTTCACAACCGGACAATTTTCCCAGATTTTCTGCCAGTTCCACCTGCAATGGATTTTGAACAGCATTCGAATAAAAGGCGATTTTTTGAATTTGATCTGTGAGCTTTTCCACATATTTCGGGTGGGTATGCCCAATGGAAATCACCCCATGTCCACCGTAAAGATCCAGATATTCCTGTCCGTTTTCATCATATACAAAAACATCTTGTGCCTTTACGGGGGTTATGTTATATAGGGGATATACGTCAAATAATTTCATATTTTTTAGATTTGAGATTTGAGATTTGAGATTTGGGATTTGAGAAATTTATTAAACTTACTTTTCAATCTTCTATTTTCAGCCACGAATGCACGAATATTATTTATTTTTATGTCTTGTTTGTTGACTCTTGATTCTTAAGTCTTTTTTCTATATACTCTTCTCTATTTTCTTTTGTCTTGTCTCCTGGCTATTGATTCTTAAGTCTATTTTCTTTATTCTTTTTTCTAAATTCTCACATCTAACATCTCAAATCTATCTAAGTTTTCGATATCTGATTTATTTTCTCGAACGAAGCGACAATCCCTTTGATAAGCGAAGAACTCAGTCCCCCGTGTTCCATTTGGTTCAGGCCTTCAATGGTACAGCCTTTTGGCGTGGTCACTTTGTCAATTTCCTGCTCGGGGTGATTTCCGGATCCTATCAACAAACTCGCTGCGCCAGAACAGGTTTGCATCGCCATTTCCTGTGCTTCTTTAGCGTCAAATCCCAATTGAATCGCTCCCTGTGTTGTAGCCCGGATAAGTCGCATCCAAAACGCAATACCGCTTGCACAGATTACTGTTGCGGCCTGCATTTTTTCTTCAGGAATGGAAATACTTGTGCCTAAACGGTTGAAAATTGCTTTTGCCAGATCGATGCGCTTTTTTCCTTTTTCGTTACTGCATATACAAGTCATGGATTTTCCCACGGAAATAGCGGTATTGGGCATACTCCTGATGATATAATGATCGGTACCGATAATGGATTCCATCCTTGAAATCGTGAATCCTGTAATCGTGGAGATCAGGACATGATTTTCGTTCAGCAGGTCTTTTATCTCGTGTAAAATAACTTCAAACTGACTGGGTTGAACCGCAAAAATCAGGATATCTGAATTTTGGACTGCCAGCCGGTTATCTGAAGTAACCTTTACATCTTTGTATTCTTCAAATTTTTGGATCGCATCCGGGTTTCGCTTGGTCAAATAAAGGGTGGTTATCGCGTTGGTGGTTATTAAACCTTCAGCAATTGCAATTCCTAAATTTCCGGCACCGATAATGGCTAATTTCATCTTTAATACTTTTTAGTTTTTGTGCATTTTCCGTATTTCTTCGGAATAGGTTTTACAATTAAAAACAACTAGCTTTTAATTGCAACCCTTCGGTTTCCTCAAACCCAAACATTAAATTCATATTCTGTATGGCCTGTCCGCTGGCGCCTTTCAATAAATTGTCAATAACACTTGTTATCAATAAAAGCTCGCCGTGTTTATGTAGATGAAGATGACAATGATTTGTATTTACCACTTGTTTTAGATGGATTTCGTTTTCTGAAACCTGCGTAAAGGGAGCTTCAGCATAATAAGAATTATACAGTTTTTTGGCATCTTCCAGACTTCGGTCAAACCGGGTATAGCTTGTGGAAAAAATTCCCCTAGTAAAATTCCCTCGCTGCGGAAGCAGAAAAATATTGGTTTTACTGTGCTGAAGGGATTCCAGGCTTTCCCCGATTTCCCCCAAATGCTGATGGATAAAAGGTTTGTACCAGGAAATGTTGTTGTTTCTCCAGCTGAAATGCGCTTTGTCATTCAAACCCACGCCAACCCCCGTGCTTCCCGTCGTGGCATTTATATGAACTTCATTTATAAGTTTTTTTCCTTCAGCTAAAGGCAATAAAGCAAGCTGGATCGCGGTAGCAAAACAACCCGGATTGGCGATGAATTGCGCTTTTTTAATTTCTGATTTATTTAATTCGGGCAAGCCATAAACGAATTTGTTTCCATTGAAATTCGAATCTTCTGAAAGTCGGAAATCATTGCTTAGATCGATGATTTTTGTTGTGGCTGAAAATTTATTATCATTCAAAAAGGATGTTGAATTACCGTGTCCCAGACATAAAAAAAGTATATCCACATCTGCATTTATTCCCCCGGAAAACTTCAAATTTGTGACGCCCAGCAAATCCTCATGCGAATCGCTTACCGGTTTCCCGGCTTTGGTGGTGCTATACACAAAGTCTATTTCGGCTTTTGTGTGGTTCAGCAAGATCCTGATAAGTTCCCCGCCCGTGTAGCCCGAGCTGCCTATAATTCCAACTTTGATCATTTTATTTTTTGTTTACCGATTGATAGATTTTTGCCGAATTTGATGAAATTTTGATGAAACCTTTGGCATCATCGGCTGTCCAGGCTTTATTGACCTCGCCATAGGTTCCAAACTCGGCGTTCATCAAATCGTGTTTAGATTTAATTCCGTCAATCGCAAATCTGTACGGATGTAAACTCACCCAAACATCTCCCGAAACATTTTTTTGGGAATCTATTAAAAATGCTTCAATGTTGCGCATCACCTCATCCAGATAATTTCCCTCGTGGAGCAACATTCCGTACCAGTTGGCCAAGTAATCTTTATGGTGCAATTGCCATTTGGTAAGCACATGTTTTTCAAGGTTGTGATGGGCTTTGATGATGATGAGCGGCGCGGCGGCTTCAAACCCAACCCGGCCTTTGATCCCAATAATGGTATCTCCCACGTGAATATCCCTTCCAATTGCATATTGGGAAGCTATTTCTTCGAGTTTTTCAATATTATCAACAGGCTTTTCCTTTTTGCCATCAATTGCAACCAACTCGCCTTTTTCAAAAGTCAGTTTCACTTTTTGAGTTGCCAAATTGTTAAGTTTGCTCGGATATGCTTCATCTGGCAAGGGAAGGTGAGAAGTCAAGGTTTCTTCCCCGCCCACGCTGGTGCCCCAGAGTCCTTTGTTGACGGAGTATTTGGCTTTTGCCCATTCAAGGTTGACACCTTTTCCTTTTAAATATTCAATTTCTTCCTGCCTTGCCAATTTTTTATCCCGGATTGGGGTCACAATTTCAATTTCCGGAGCTAAAACCTGGAAGATCATATCAAATCTCACCTGGTCATTTCCTGCGCCGGTGCTGCCATGTGCGATGTATTTTGCTCCGATTTTTTTCGCGTATTTAACTATTTCCAATGCCTGAACGATTCTTTCGGCGCTTACGGAAAGTGGATAGGTGTTATTTTTCAAAACATTTCCAAAGATGAGATACTTTACAACCGTATCGTAAAAGGTCTGCACTGCATCAATAGATTTATAGGTAGTCGCTCCCAGGAGCATGGCTTTATCTTCGATCTCTTTTATTTCCTTTTTGGTAAATCCGCCGGTATTAACGCTTACCGCGTGGACTTCAAAACCTTCTTCTGCCGATAAATATTTGGTGCAATAGGAAGTGTCCAATCCCCCGCTGTAGGCTAAAACTAATTTTTTCATTTTTGATTTTCTTTTTTCAGGAAAAGGGTTTCCTTAATACTTTTAAGTCTGGTAAAAACTTTTCCGCTGAATTTGTGTTTGTGTTGTTTTACTTTTTCCGTTCCTTTTACTGTCGGATCATAGAGCATTCCGGTGCAAAGGCACATTTTTCGGTCGGTACGGGTTAAAATATCAAAATTTTTGCAGGTTTGGCAACCGCTCCAAAACGCAGGATCATCGGTAAGTTCAGAAAAAGTGACCGGTTCGTAACCCAAATCGTAATTTATTTTCATAACAGCCAATCCGGTAGTGATCCCGAATATTTTGGCATCAGGGAATTTCTCCCTGCTGTACTCAAATGTTCTTTTCTTGATGGCTGTTGCCAATCCCTGTCCCCTAAACTCTGGAGACACAATTAACCCGGAATTGGCTACGTATTTACCGTGCCCCCAATTTTCTATATAGCAAAATCCCGCAAACTTATCGCCGTCAAGGGCAATAATGGCATTCCCATTTTGAATTTTGGTGATGATATATTCCGGCGTGCGCTTGGCAATACCGGTACCACGCTGTTTTGCAGATTCTTCAATGGTGTCACAAATAATTTGCGCGTATTGAATATGCGAGTTGTTGGCAATAACTACCTGCATGTTGTCTCTAAATTAAATTGATAAATAAAATAATGATTTTCTCAAAGGGGAGTTGGACACACCTAACTCCATAAAGTGTAGCACCCTTACGGGCGGCGTGAAGTAACCGGGCGGTTTGGCATAATGACAAAAACATTGCTCAGAACAAAAAGTTCTGAAAAAACGTTTAATATATTAACCTTGTTTTGCATTCTATGTAAAAAAGTATAAGTTCTCAAATTGAACAATGCAATAATATAAAATTATATTAACTTATGTATCCATTGTATGTTAAAATTTAAATATTTTTTCATATTTACCTTAATTTCCTGCCGCAGCATTAGCCAGATTCTCTAAGATCGTTGCGATTTGTTCAAGTTGGGGTTCATTTTCGCTAATTCCATGCCTTTGTTGCAAATAAAGAGGATCGTTATAGGATATTTTCACAATGCCGTCCTGATCTTCCCAGACCAACATTTTTTGAGGAAAATCTAATCCGATAGTTTGTGAGTTTTGCATTATTGGGGTTTCCAGATTAGGATCGCCAAAGATGATCACTTTTGTTGACCGAAGTTCCATTCCAACACTTACCGCAGCGACCTTATGATCCACCTGCGCAAAGATTTGAAGATTTTCATTTGAAGAAATCGCGGTTTCCAAACTGGAATAAGTTCGCTCAAAATCCCGGTTGCTTTCAACAGTGATAATCCCTTCCCCGGTTTCAACAATTAAATTCCCTGCCCGCTGCACTTCTGAATTTGTCGCTGTGCCAGTTAAATTTTCCAGCGCTGCGGCAATCTGTCCCAAAGTTACCGAATCCTGAAGTTGATAACGCGATTCCAGATAAGCGACAGAGTTGTACATTGCAAAAACCAAATCGTCGTTATTTTCAAAAAACAACACTTTTTGCGGCAGGTCTAAACCGGCCAACTGATTTTTTTGCATCAGTGAAGTACCCAAGTTTGGATTTCCAAAAAATATAATTTTAGTTGGGTTTAAAGCCCTTCCCACGGCACGGGCATTAGCCGCGTGATCTATTTCTGCAAGTATACTGATGGCCTGATTAGCATTTAAAGCTTCTGTAAAATTGGAATACGTAGCCTCCAGACTATTATTGCTTTCAGAAAACCTGGTTCCACGAACGTTTAAAATATCCACAGAAAAAATAACATCTCCGGGATCATCATTATTACAAGCCATCAAAATCGAAAGGAAACTGAACAGGTAAATTATTTTATTCATAGGTAGATTTTTATTGTTTTTTACTCGTCATAACTTGTCCGGATAATTCGGGATGTAATTCGCATATTCCTGCCTACCGGCAGGCAGGCTTATTGGTGTTTCCATTGAGTTTCGGTTATGCTCATTTCATAATTAAAAATCTAAACTGCACGAAAATTAAGCCATAACCGGATACTAAAATATAACTTTAAGAACTTTTAACCCGGAATGTTAAGATATTTCATTCAGCATTTTTTTAATTTTCGAAATAATGGGCAGCAGGGATTTTTTATCTGAAAACCTGTATCTTTATCGGCATTGAATCAATTTCATTTGCTCAAAATAACCAGCCAAAAAATCATTAAAGTATGTATGTAGCTATTGCAGGGAATATTGGTGCGGGTAAAACCACGCTCACTAAATTATTGGCAAAACATTATAAATGGGAAGCTCACTATGAAGATGTTGTGGAGAACCCTTATCTGGAAGATTTTTACAATAAAATGGAGCGCTGGTCCTTTAATCTTCAGATATATTTTTTGAATAGCCGTTTCCGACAGATCCTGCAAATTCGTGAAAGCGGAAAAAAAATTATCCAGGATCGCACCATTTATGAGGATGCCTATATTTTTGCGCCAAACCTTCATGCCATGGGACTTATGGCTAACCGGGATTTTGAAAATTACAGATCCTTATTTGATTTGATGGAAAGTGTGGTTCAGGGTCCCGATTTATTAATTTACCTTAGAAGCAGTATTCCAAACCTCGTTTCCCAAATCCATAAAAGGGGGAGGGACTATGAAAATACGATTTCAATTGATTATCTTAGTAGACTTAACGAACGCTATGAGGCCTGGATACACAATTATGACAAAAGCAATTTGCTGATAATTGACGTGGATGTTACAAATTTTGTGGACAATCCAGAGGATTTAGGAAATATTATAACCAAAATTGACGCTGAGTTGCACGGATTATTTTAAATTTTTTATTATGAAGACAGCACCCAGGAGACCAAAACACAAGGGTTCTGCGACTTTGATGAAAAACCCCTATTTGGAAAAGTTGACCAGGACACACATTGCTTTTCCACTGATTTTATTTTCGGGGATTTCGGCAATTTTAATCTATTACGGCCTCTTAGAAAAGGGGTTCAAAATCCCAAATATGGTCCTTCTTTTTGCTGGCGGATTTCTCTTGTTTACGCTGGTCGAATATTTGATGCATAGGTATTTATTTCATTTGCCGGCAACAAGTCTTAAACGAGAAAAAATTGCGTACACAATGCACGGGGTGCACCACGATTATCCTAAAGACAAATCCAGACTTGCAATGCCACCTGTACTGAGCCTAATTCTCGCAACGCTTTTCTTTCTTATATTCCGCGGCCTCATGGGCGATTATGCCTTTGGATTTTTGGCCGGATTTTTAATGGGATATACGACTTATTTAGGAATACATTATTCCATTCACGCCTTCAAGGTTCCTGGAAATTTCCTCAAAATATTATGGCATCACCACAGCATTCATCATTACAGGGAGCCAGATCGGGCATTTGGCGTTTCTTCTCCGTTTTGGGATATGGTTTTTGGTACAATGCCAGGGAAAACTAATATAAAGGAAAGGGAAGCTGTTGGAAAAAATATAGACGATTAAATAAAGCCATTTTCTATTGCGTGATTTTGGGCATCTCCCGATGTTTTTGCCATAAGAATCGGGGTGGTTTTAAATTCATCAACAATACTTCTAATCCGGCTCATCTGGCGTTTGTGTTTCACACTTTTAAGATAAATCGCCAGGATCCTATCTGGAAAATGCACTACAATTTCAGTATAAATACTCGCATCATGCTCCCCGCTGTCGCCAATCAGGATAAATTTTAAATCGGGATAGGTTTTTAGAATATTGATGATTTCTTTCTGTTTATGGGGTTTTTCGGGTTTCAAAGAACGGTCAAAAGGAGTTCTGAAATTTCTCAGCAAAATGGGACCTTTTGGAAATTTATTGAAATCGAGGAATAATTTGAGATATTGATACATATTCCAGGGCGAATTGCTTAAATAAAACATCGGGTTCTTATTTTTTCCACTTTTTCCCCGATGAAGTTTTTGGAAAAATTCTGGCGCGCCCTTTAATGGAATCCTATTATATGCATTGGTGAGCAGTGAATTTTTGAGCAATCTCCACTTTAAAAAAGAAGTGACCCCGGTATCCAAAATAGTGTCGTCGATATCACTGATGACACCATATTCAGCTTCGGCATCAGGAATTATTAATTCCCCCTGAAAATAATCATTTCCCGGATTCGTTTGCTTTCCGGGCTCGTTTTTGAAATACAGATCAACCCTTAACCATCCTTCCTCATCGGCAATAACTGAAAGATCTCCTGAAATATTTTGATCGAATAAAAAGTAGCCTTCAGGATCGGTTTTAGTGGTAAAACTGAGGATCCCTGGTGTTTTTAATTCAATTTTGGCTCCCGGAATTTCATAACTATCAAACTGTTTATAGGTGTTTTTCAGGGTTTTCCACAAAGATTGATCTTCTACAATTTTAAGCGGGACATCATCCAGGGCACGACCCAATAAATAAATATGTGACGGGGTGCCATAACTGCGGTAAGGAGTAATTATTACATTATCAATGCCTTTATACAGGCCAAAAAAATTTTTAATCCTTTTTAACATTCAAGTTTCTGTTTTGATTTACCCACACTTTTTCGAAAGTAACATTAAACATAAAAATCTCTATCATTTTGACAGAGATTTTATGCAAAATTTAATACGGATTAAATATTTCCATTTTCATTTATTTTCCAGTTCAATAGAAAATTTACAGGGAATTAAAGAAAACTAAGGCCTGTAATAATTCTTAGGAAATATTTTAGCAATTACATAACACTCTTTATTATTTATTTAACTGATTGCTTAACCATTACAATCTAAATTTGACTTAACCATTTAAATATATTAAACATGAAAAAATTAGAGGATTTATTTGAACATCAATTGAAAGATTTGTACAATGCCGAAAATCAACTCATTAAGGCGTTACCCAAGATGGCAAAAGCAGCAAATGATGCTGAACTAAAAAAAGCATTTGAAAAACATCTTGAAGAAACCGAAACCCATAAACAAAGATTGGAAGAGGTTTGTGAGGAATTGGACATCAAACCTACCAGAGAAGTTTGTAAAGCTATGAAGGGCCTACTTGAAGAAGCCCAGGGAATGATTGACGAAAAAGCCGAGAAAGAAGTAAAGGACGCCGGCTTAATTGCTGAAGCACAACGTGTGGAACATTACGAGATTTCCGCTTATGGCACAGTAGTTCGTTACGCCAAAGAATTGGGACACACAAAAATTGCTGCCAAGTTGAAAAAAACTTTAGATGAAGAATATAAAACGGATGATGCTTTAACTGCCCTGGCTGAAAAACGCTTGAATAAAAAAGCTATGTAACTTTAGCCTAGGTATTTTTTTAAATTTTAAAATAAAGAGCCTGATTTTCAGGTTCTTTATTTTTTCAACAATCTTATAAATATTTTATTTTCCTGAAATCACATTAGGGAAACCTAAAGACTATCCCAAAGATTACTTTGGAATGACTAAATTTTTTCATTCTTATAACAGCATCGCACCGTAAAGTGCAGCACCATAGGTTGCGGTTTTCTCATTTAGAATCGCTTTCACCGTCATGAGATCCAGGAGCTCCTCCATCCTGTCCGACTTAATAAAATTTTGGTTAAAAATTTCCATATCAATAGTTTTAATGATTTTTGGTACAATTCCGCCACCTATAAAAATCCCGCCGGTAGCTTTCGTTTTTAATGCAAACTGATTGGCTTCCGTGGCCAGGTATTTCACGAAAAGATCTATGGTTTCTTTACAAACAGGGTAATTTCCATCCAGGGCAGCAGCACTAATAACTGCTGCCGGATCTTCATTTAAAATTCGCTCTTTAAACCAGGTTGGCTCCTTTATTCCCCAGGAATTTATAAGGAATTGATAGATGTCATATATTCCAGAACCGGAGAGGATCCTTTCCCAGCTTACCAGGCTATATTTTTCGTACAAGAAATGCCATAAATCAGCATCAAATTCATTCCGGGGACTAAATTCGGCGTGCCCACCTTCGGTTGCAAATGGATGATAGGCCTTTCCATCCCAAAATAATCCTGCTTCGCCAAGGCCTGTACCCGGGGAAATAAGTACGGCATTCCCGGCTATTGCTGATCCTTTTCTAATTTCTTCAAAATCGGAATCTTCCAGGGCGCCCAATCCAAAAGCATTGGCCTCCATATCATTTATAATTGCAACATTCCTGATGCCAAGATCCCTACCGATCTCTTTTTCATCGATTACCCAGGGAAAATTTGTCCCCTTTACAACACCTTTATTCACCGGCCCTGCAACCCCAAGACATACACTATCTATTTCCGGGAGATCCGCATCTTTAAATTTCTTGACAATTTCCTGAAAAGTGGAGTGATCTTTCGTGATATAGGATTTTTGCTTTAGGGGTTGTAGCACTCCATCACCTATTTGATAAAGCGATAAATTGGTCTTTGTACCGCCAACATCAGCGGCCAGCACATGGCCTGATAATTCCATGAGATCTTTCTGCTTCGGAAAAGCAAGCGGAAACTTAAGGTTGCCTTGATGGTTATATTTAAATCCTATAGAGCGTTCCATAAATACTGATATACATTTCAGAGAATACCGTTTAAATATACAATAAAATCAAGTTAACATTGAAAACTCGTACCTATTAATAATAGGCATGCTAAAGCTCAAAGACATAATATAAAAAAGCAAATAGCATTGCAAACACACTTCGCCAAAGCCAAAAACAAATTTAAATCACAATTTCATAAGATGATAAATATCAGTTATTTAAACTTTAAAATACTATTGATATTTAGTACCTTTAAGAGGTTTAGCTACCTTAAAAATTAATTATATGCGAGTTTCTGTAACACGAAAAAATATCAGATTTCTTCCTGATTCCGGTCGGATAATAGCCAGATTTTTTATGAGCGGGGAGTTAAGGACCCAGCAACTCGTTATGAGAGTCATCAACCTTCAAGATGACAAAGTGAGCATGGCCCTGGAACAAACCTTAAGGGAATTTGCAAACCGGCACCGGAATATCTCCAGAGTTTTCTTGAATCATGCGGTGAAAATACAGGACATCATTGAGGGAATGGAAATTAATTTCGACGATTTGTCTTTTGAACGTAAAATGTTGATAGGAGCCTACTGTACCAGTGAATATGCTATAGAATCTGCCGCTATTTTCAATCCTTCGATAATGGAAGATTTAGATCAAACCTATTTGAAACCAGGGGAAAAGAGGGTAATTATTTCCTTTCGGGCTACCGGAGAAGGTCATATCTCGTCTTTGGTATTTAGAAGGGCTATCCTGGACAATAATAATGACTTAATAATTAGCCGGATTGGTAAAGACATCGATGTGCCTGTGATCTCCCATAAAAAATTATACAATAAGGAACGATTTTGTAACAAGATGAAGGAAATGAATATTCCGGAGAAATATTCGCAAAATATCATGAGTGGCCTCCCGGATAAATTTGAATATTATTTATTGAAAAATGAAGTACAGAGAGTTTTGCGTAATAGCGACATATCTACAGATCATCAAATTGCACTTGAAGAGATGACCTGGCTTGTAGATTCGTTTTACGACATTAAATTTCACAAAGATTCCGATCTTTCTGAACGGGTGATTTTCCCCATCTCGGATGCTGAAAAGAGTGGGATAGAAGATGCGAGGTTTGTGCATTTTACTGATGATGACAACAGTGTCAAAATATTTGCAACCTACACAGCTTATGATGGTAAAACTGTCCTTCCTAAGCTGATATCTACCGAAGATTTTTATACGTTTAGGGTCATGCCGTTGCACGGAAATGGTGCCAGGGACAAGAATTTGGCATTATTTCCAAGAAAGATCAAAGGAAAATATGCGATGCTTGCAAGGGTGGATGGGGTCAATAATTATATCATGTATTCAGACAGAACAACGCTTTGGAATAATCCTAAAATTATCCAACAACCTAAATATCCCTGGGAATTTACCCAATTAGGGAATTGCGGATCCCCTATATGGACTGAAGAAGGCTGGCTAATCATCACTCACGGAGTTGGAACCATGCGCCGTTATTGCATTGGTGCTTCCTTGTTTGATCTGGATGACCCTACAAAAGAGATAGGTCGTCTTGAAGAACCACTGCTCACACCCATGGAACACGAAAGGGAAGGCTACGTACCCAATGTGGTTTATTCCTGCGGATCGCTCATTCATAATAACAATCTTATTCTACCCTATGCCGTATCCGATTATTCTTCCACTTATGGGGTTGTGGATATGACTGAATTACTGGATGCTCTAAAAAGATCGAAATATCTCTAAAGCATTGATTTTGGAAAGATAA
>Ga0307487_1001473_pt1 | contig 16449 bp, 15 predicted proteins | sample CBIW12metaG_FD_203665 | JGI IMG/M metagenome (GOLD analysis project Ga0307487, IMG submission 203665) | Sea-ice brine microbial communities from Beaufort Sea near Barrow, Alaska, United States - CBIW 1.2 | ecosystem: Environmental > Aquatic > Marine > Coastal | place: USA: Alaska | collected... | reverse complement strand
AAGAGAAGAAGAAAATAAATTTGGAATTCGCTAACTATGCGCCACACATTTGGCAGTACAAAAGTATAAAATAATCCCAAGAACCTTTGTATCAGTTGCTTGCGGATTGACTATGTGGTCCCACTTGTACCACCTCATAACAAAGACGCATATTTTATTAACCCTTGATAATACTAGTAATTTCCTGATAAGCCCAATAATACAGGGGTTTAATTTACTTTTTAATATTGTCTAAGTTTTGGTAAGTTTGGATTTATTCCAAATCAACCGTACAACTATCGTACAAATTAACTATATTTGTATGACTTTAAAACTATTATTAATGGCTAGTGTTAATTTCCTTTACCGTTCTACTAAACCAAAAGCATATTTAAATCTTAGGCTGTTATATAGGATTAATTCTGATACTTATAATAAAGGTTATAAAGATTTTGTTATAGGAGGTAAAACACAAATTGAGGTTACCAAAATTTATTGGATCAAAGAACACTTATTAACCCGGTTTAAAAGAACAAATGATATAGAGGAGCTTAACAAGATCCAACTACTAAAAGAAAAACAATCTGAAATAAATTCAGAACTGAATAAATTAGAAGGTTATATTCTAAACATGTTCAATTCTACTAAACCTGATACAATAAATAAAAAATGGCTTCAGAATCAAATTAATAAATACTACAATCCAACTAAAGATAATAATAATAATAAACCTGAAGCTTTAAATGAATACCTGGACTATTATATAGAAGGGCAAAAGGCACATGTTAGCCTTGGAACTTATAAAAAGTCAAATGTTATAAAGCAGATGCTGGTAAGGTTTCAGGATAATAGAAATAAAACCTTATTAATGAAAGATATAAACCTAGATTTTAAAAATGAGTTTGAAAGCTATTGTTTAGAGATGGGTTATGCTTACAATACTATTGCTAGGGCTATTAAATTTTCTAAAACAGTTTCTAGGCACGCATACAGTCAAGGAGTGGAAACTAGTAGACAATTAGACAGCATAAAGACTAAAACCAAAGAATCTCACAAAATTCATTTAACACATGAAGAGCTTGACAAAATAAGGAAAAAGAAATTTAAAGAGCCACATCTTCAAAATGCTAGAGACTGGTTAATTATATCCTGTTATAGTGGTCAACGTATTTCAGATTTTATGAGGTTTAAAAAGGAAATGATTAGAAAGGCCGGTGAAAAATACCTTATTGATTTTAAGCAAATAAAAACAGGTAAGGTTATGACTATCCCTTTACTGAAAGAAGTAAGAGATGTACTAGAAATAAGAAACGGAGACTTTCCAAAACTACAACCCGACCAGAAATACAATAAGCATATCAAAACCGTATGCAGAAGAGCAGGTATAAAAGAGGAGGTGCTAGGAAGTTTAAAAGTAAAGGTTTCAGAAAAACAGTATAGGCACCAAACAAAACATTATGAGAAGTGGAAATTAATAACCAGCCATATTGGCCGCAGGAGCTTCGCAACTAATTATTATGGTGAAGTACCTATATCTCATTTAAAGACTATTACAGGCCATACAACGGAGCATAATTTTATTGCATACCTTGTAAAAGGAGACGAAGAGAAAGCAATTGACGCCTCAAAATATTTTGATTGAACAAAAAAAAAGTTTTTTTTCAGGGTGCATTTGGTGCATTTCCTGCACAAATAATTAAATTTAATAAATACTGATTATGGATTTTTTCGAGAAAGCAATGAAGGAAATGCAGCCTATATACGCCTTAGCAGACTTTTTGAAAGTCAAAGCACCGGACCATATAGAAAAGGAGGCATTTTATTATAATGAAAAAGGCGAGGGTTTTTTAGAAACATTCTATAAGGCAAACCCGGAGCCAGTTAAACACGAGGTAGAAGGGAAATTATTTTACACTAATGAAAATGGCGAAACCTTTAACGTTGTGAGAAAGGATGATTTTGTATTAGAAAACCAAACCCGGAAAGCTGAAACTGAAAAAGATTTTCAGGAAATTTATAACCGGGAATTTGAAGCTAAGGATTTAGAAGACACACCGGAAAACCACAACCTATTTACGAGTGAATTATTTAACCAGGTTGAACATCTTATTTATATACATAAGGAAAGTACAAATTTTGAAAAAAGGGATCTTAAAACAATAAGCCGGGCAAACGTATTTTTAAGCTTCCTGAATCAATCTAAGGCACCCGGTAAAATTGAAGAGACTGAAGATGATTTAATGAAGTATAACCCTACACTGTTTCATAAATTCGGATTTGAATTTTTCAGATACTTATATAATGAGTATATAAACCAAAAGGAACACGGAAAGCAAATTAGGTTTATGAACGTATGGAAGTTTTTAAGCTACCACGAATTACCAGAATATAAATTTAACGGATATAGGGAAGATTATATTGATTTTGTATATAAGAATTTTGAATTTAAAATTAATAAGCAAGATCCCTCACAAAATTATTCAGAAAAAGAGAAGGTGGTTATTGAGCGTTTAAGGGATTATTTCGAGAAAAACTACGGAAACGAGTATAAACACCTTAAAAACACCTAAACACCTTTTTTACCTCTTTTTTCACAACTCTTCTAAGTTGCTCTTTTGTAACTGTAATCAAACAGATACCACAAAATGAGCGAAAACCAATTTGAACCACTACTTAAACAGTTTGCAGATCTTGTAGCCCAAAGCGTTATAAACAAGATTCCAGACTTTAAAAAGGATCTTCACGAACCAAAAGAAGATGAGGCACTACTCACAAGGGAAGAGGCTTGTAATTTTCTTAGAATCAATTCTAGCACTTTATGGGATTGGACCAATAAAGGACGGGTTAAGGCTTTTGGTCTTGGAAGTAGAAGATACTATAAGAAAAGTCAGCTTTTAAATTCCCTTATTGAACTGAAAAAATAAAGCTTTGAATCTCACTGAGAAACAAAGCTTTATAAAATGTTTTATTTTCTGTTCGCACGGTAAATATAAGCATTTTTTAGCAAAGTTTCTCATTTAAGCACTAACTAAAACGCTATAAATGAAAGCTACCCCCCAGTTAAAACAAACCTACCAAGCCCCGAAACACCTTTTAAAAATCCTAGCCATAAAGCCCCTTTCTACAGGCATGATACTAAAGAGGTGCGGGCATATTTCCTTTAATCTTCTTAGTAAAGCATTTATAAAGCTAAGGAAACAAGGTAAAATAGAAATGATAGGATTTTATAACTGCCAGGAAACTAACAAGCCTGCACCCTACTTCCTAAGCTACTACCAGCCTTTACAGATTGACCAACTAATTAACCCCACAAATCTTACTTAATGGAAATAGCCACTTTAAAAAGTATGGTAGAGAAAGACCTTATAGAACATTCTGCCAATAAATCAACCCTAACCGTTATAACTCCAAATAGTGTTTTACAGAAGCTTAGCGACAGTATAAAGACTATTGATTTTGAAGTATTAGCCTTTCCTAAGATTACTGAAGTGCGTAAAGCCCTGGAAGATGTTAAGCCCTTTGTTTTCTTACCAGATGGAAGCCTGAATAAAGATAATAAAAAGGAGTATGAACAATTCCAAGCTCTTAAAAAGCAGCTTAAAAGCTTTACCCTTACCAAGAACCATTATTTAATATTATGTGTTGAGCAACTCCTTAGAATAGCGGAAGCAAATAAATGGGGCTTATGTAAAAAGAATGGCTTTATATACCTGTATAATGGATGCTATTGGAGTGAAATAGACAAGGAAAGGTTTCAATTCTTTTTAGGAAATGTAGCCTTAAAAATGGGAGTTGAAAAGTTCAAAGGTAAAATACACACCTTTAAAGAAGATCTTTTTAAACAATTTATGGCAGATGCTTACCTACCAACTCCAAAGAGTAAAAAAGATTCTATTCTAATAAATCTTCAGAACGGGACCTTTGATATTACTTCACAAAAAAGGGAATTAAGGGAGTTTAGGCAGAATGATTTTATCACACACCAATTACCATTTGAATATGAACCTGAAGATACGGCTCCAAAATTTCAAAAGTACTTAGATGAAGTTTTACCGGATAAGGAAAAACAAAAGGTATTAGCTGAATATTGTGGTTACATCTTTATTAAGCCTTCATTTCTAAAACTTGAAAAGATGCTTATTCTTTTTGGAACCGGGGCAAATGGTAAAAGTGTATTCTTTGAGATTATAAACGCCTTACTTGGAACTGAGAATGTTAGTAATTATTCTTTACAGAGCCTCACCAATGAGAATGGATATTACAGGGCTAAAATAGCAAACAAGCTGGTGAACTATGCCAGTGAGATAAATGGCAAACTTGAAGCTGATGTATTTAAACAAATGGCTTCAGGAGAACCGATATCAGCTAGGCTTCCTTATGGCGATCCTTTTGTATTAACTGAATATGCCAAGCTAATTTTTAACTGTAATGAATTACCTAGAGATGTAGAACATACAGACGCTTTTTTTAGAAGGTTTTTAATAATTGATTTTGATATTACAATACCAGAAGAAAAGCAGGATAAGGAACTTTCAAAGAAGATAATAGACCAAGAGCTTTCAGGGGTTTTTAACTGGATTCTAGCAGGACTAGACAGGATCTTGAAACAAAAGAATTTTACCCGGTGTAAAGCTATTGAAAACGCCAGAAAGAACTATGAAAAGGATAGTGATAGCGTAAAAATGTTTATTGATGAAAACAATTATCAAATATCAATAGACGGCTTCTCTTATATACAGGAAATGTACAATCAATATAAATTTTTCTGTATAGAAGACGGGGTCCCACCTGTGAAAAAATCAAACTTCATAAAGCGGTTAAGACATCATAAAATTCACGTAAAAAGAACTAGTAAAAGCTGGGTTGCTTATGTAACTATAAATACAGAGGAGGAGATACAAAATGGAGAATTTTAGATACACCTTAGATAAAAGCAGTAAAAAATATAATTGCCCAAACTGCCAAAAGAAAACATTTGTAAAATACGTGAATAATGAAACCGGAAACTATCTAACGGAGGATTTAGGGAGATGTGATAGGGAAAGTAAATGCAGTTATCACAAAGCCCCAGAAAAGGGAAAAACAGCCTATTTAATAAACTTTCTTTCCTTAGAGAGTATATCTAACAAAGCTTATAAAGGAGTTGATGAGAATGGAGTAATACACTTTATTCCAAAATCTCAAATATTAGATATTGAGAAAAACAGATGCTGGTTACCAGAATGGTTTTTACAAACCAACGACTTTCTCTTTACCGGGTGCCCTTCAAAGATCATTAACTCAGGAGGTTTAGTAAATACCCCTATCCCTTCAGTAGAACCACCAAAAGAACCAACTTTTCACAGCTTAGAGCTATTAAACGAAATGTATTATGATAATCCCGTTAATGATAATTTACTGGAATTCCTTAAAACCCAATTCACAGCTGAAGAGGTTTTTCAGGCAATGCAAAAATATCTTATCACAGGGATAAACAATCCTTGGCCTAATTCTACGGTCTTCTGGCAAATAGACCAAAAAGAACGTATAAGAGGTGGTAAAATAATGCTTTATAACGCCTCTAATAGCAAAAGGGTTAAGGAGCCTTATAATCATATTAATTGGGTACATAAAGCCCGGAAAGAGGAGGGATTTACCCTTAACCAGTGCTTGTTTGGCTTACACCTAGTAAGTGAAGATTATGACAGTACAATAGCAATTGTTGAAAGTGAAAAGACAGCGGTCATAATGAGTATTTTTTTGCCCCAATTCCTATGGTTAGCTACTGGAAACAAACAAAACCTAAAACAGGATCTTTTAAAACCTATCAAAAAAAGACAGGTTGTACTATATCCTGACAATGGAGAATTCGAATTCTGGAACAACAAAGCAGAAGCACTAAGAGCAAACGGTTTTAATATATCTGTTAGTGACTTTTTAGAGAAGCCGGAAAACAAACTAGGCTTTGATTTAGCCGACCTTTTTTTAAAGCAAAACCAACTAGAAACCCAATTTTAATAATTAACACTTAACACAATGAAAAAAAGAACCTTAATTGAAGAAAACGAAAGCTTATTACCAGTATTAAGCCGTGATCTAAAGTCTTACAAACCACTCCTGGAAAAGGTAAGGGTAACCTTTGAAAAATTAGATCTGGAATCTTTTACAGATGCCAACTTAAAAGAAGTTGTTATAACAGGAACCCGGAATATAGAGGTGGAATTTGAGTCGAAAATGAAAGCCCAATTAAAAAAGGCTGGTGTAACGTCAACTGTTATACAGGAAAATATGATGAATGGCAGCCGGGGTATATTCCAAGCCTTTAAAGATGCAGTAGGAAGCCTTAAAAATTACATACCCAAAAGAATGTGGAATGAAATAAACTACATTTTACCACTTGACAAAATTACCTATGAAAATGAGTTGTTTTTTATCTCAGGTGAAGACCAGGAAAACATTTTAGAGGACAAAGGCCGTATTTATTTAGATACTGAGTCAGAACATAGGTTATATGAGAAACTTAACCAGTTTATAAAATCTTTTGAAGCTCTTAGAGCTGATTTAGAAGTCGCTAATTTCCCAATTAAAGAAATTGGTAGTATAGCACACCACTTTCTAACTCTAAAAAATGAAAAGTATAGTGTTACCCCTAACATGATTAAAGGGGCGCTTGAACGCCATGAAAAAAGAAAGGAATTTGAACAAAAGAGAATGGAACGATATGAGAAACGCCTTGAATTAACAACCAATAACTAACCATAATTAATAAGACCCAACAAGATGAACACATTGAATATTGATTTAACAAACAAAGAAGAGGTAACGGAATTCTTAAAGAACCACCAAAGAAAAGAGGTTGCAGAATATGCAAAGGAATTTAAAGGAGACAGGAAGTTAAGAAAGTTACAGGTAGGAAATAGAAAAGACTATAACCAAGGAAAACATAAAATTGTTGAAGCTGAAAGGCTGGTAGTTAATTTCCAAAAGAAAATTGTAAATACGGCCTCGAGTTTTTTGTTTGGCGAAGCCCCTTCAATTACTCCAACCAATCCAAAGGATAAAGCGGGATCGGAAATTTTAAGGACGTTAAAAGCAAACAGGATTAACAGTAAATTACTGGATTTTTCTGAGGCAGTTATGAGTTCTACAATGGGAGTATTTATATTTTACTTGGAAAATGAAGAAATAAAAACCCGTTGTTTTAATTCAGATAACGGAATTTACACGCCTTACTTTGATCCTTATGGGGATCTAAAAGCTTTTTTCTGGGAATTTAAAATTGATGATATTAATTATTTATGGGTCTTTGATGAAGAAAGCCTTTATAAGTATGAAGGCGACGGTGAATATAATTTTGTTGATTCTGATTCACATGGCTTTGATGTTATCCCGGTTGTATTCTTAGAACAACCAGAGCCGGAATGGTGGGATGTTAAAGAAATGATTGATAGAGTAGAAATAATTATTTCTAAGTTAGCAGGATCAAACAATTATTTTGCTTTTCCAATACTTAAACTAAAAGGAGGAACGGTTAAAAATGAAGCAGGTGAAGATGAAGCATTAATAGAAGTAGAAGAGGATGGAAAGTCTTTGTTGTTAGGTTATGCTGAAAAGAATGGACATATAGTGCAGGCAGACGCAGAATTTTTACAACGTGATACAGGTGTAGATTCAATAAAGCTAGAGATTGAATACTTAAAGGAATTTATTTTTAATATCTCACAAACCCCGGATCTAAGCTTTGATAATGTGAAAGGTATTGGGTCTGTTAGCGGTAGAGCTTTGCTACTTATGCTGCAAGATGCCATCAACAAAGCTAAAAGAAACCAAGGAAAATACAGGGTTGTTATAGAACGGATTATTAATGTAGTTAAGTCTGGAATGAAATCAACCCAACCAGCGATAAAAACTAAAGAGGTAGATTTTGATATACAATTTAATCTTTCCCTTCCAAGTGATCTAGCAGAAGAAATAAGAACTATTATGGAAGCTACAGGAGGTAAACCAGTATTAAGTCAAGAATCTGGTGTAAAACTAAGCCCTTTCACAAATGATATACAAAAGGAACTGGAAGCGCTACAAAAAGAAAAGGCAAAAGCTTATGAAGATACTTTAACACTTGGCGAAGATGAGTAACCCCTGTGAAAGAAAACTTTTCTCCCTGATTAATGCTCAGGAATGGCACTTGGACAGGCTATTTTCTGAATATACCAGGGAGTTTGGTTATATCCTTAGAAACCATACCGGAAAAATATCTAACTATAAAAGAAAGCAGTTAGATGCAGCAATTTTAAGATTTAATATAGATCTGGAAAAGACCCTTGAGAACCAAATAAAAAACAGTTTCAGTTTATCAAACGCCTGTAATGATGACTTTATTAAAAAGTACATTAAAGATATGGGTGTACCTAATGAAGAGGTTGAGAAAATGCTAGCCCAAAATAAAGGAGCTGAAGCCGCTTTTATCAACCGTAAAGTAAAAGGTTTAGGACTGAGTGAGAGAGTTTGGAAGCTTACTAAAGAAACTTCTGAAAGTATAAATATCCTTTTAGAGAGTGGAATAGTTAATGGTAGGAGCGCCCCGGAAATGGCAAGCGATTTAAAGCAGTATTTAAAAGAGCCTAATAAAAGGTTTAGGAGGGTAAGAAATGAAGAGGGAAAGCTAGTGTTAAGTGAACCAGCTAAAAGATACCACCCAGGGCAAGGAGTGTACCGGAGTAGTTATAAAAATGCATTAAGATTGAGCCGTACAGAGGTTAATATGGCATACCGGGAAAATGACTATTTAAGAAGGAAAGATTTACCATTTGTTATGGGGCAAAATATAAGACTAAGCCCCAGCCACCCAGAACCGGATGTTTGCGATTCTCTAATAGGTAGGTATTCAAAAGACTTTAAGTTTATAGGATTTCACCCACAATGTTTTTGTGTATCTGAAGCAGTTTTATTACCCCGTAAAAAGTTTAAAGAATACTTAGCCGGGGGATCAATTGACAATAGATATTTAGTTAAAGGGATGCCTAAAAAAGGCTTGGATTATCTCAATAAAAATGCAAAGCAAATTAAAGGATGGAAAAACCCGCCTTACTTTATCAGAGACAACTTTAAAGCAACTGATAAAGGTTTTGCACTGAAGATATAATAGACTAATAACAAAAACCCTAACCAATGAAAATAATCCCTATTAAATTAACCCCTAAGCAGGAAAAGTACTGCCAGGAGTACATAAAGACTGGGAGCAAATCGAAAGCCTATAGGCTAGCTTATAATGCTGAAAATATGAAGCCTGAAACTATTAATGTAAAGGCAGTGCAAACCTATAATCAGGATAAGATTAGGCTAAGGATTGAAGAGCTACAGGAAAGGACTGAAAAACGGAATGATATAACAATAGACTGGGTAATAAGTAAGCTTAAAAAGGTTGCTGAAGAGAATGACAAAGACAGGGTGCCAGCTTTAGATAAACTTATGAAGCACCTAGGAGGCTATGAAAGAGATAATAACCAACAATCAAATAATATCATATTGGTAAAACTGCCAGATAATGGAAGAAATAATAACAATTGAACCGCAACCAGGTTACCAGGAGCTTGCTCTTTCCTCTTTTGCTGATATAGTTATAGGAGGAGGTAGTGCTGGATCTGGTAAAACTTACAGCCTCTTATTAGATCCTTTAAGAGACGTTAATAATGGAGATTTTGGAGGGGTAATATTTAGGAGGCTAACAACTCAGATAAAAGCTGAAGGGGGTTTATGGGATGAGAGTAACAAGCTTTATCCAATGGTAGGAGCCAAACCAAATCAAACAGATTTATTATGGAACTTTCCAAGTGGTGCAAAAATGAAGTTTACCCACCTTGAACACGAAAAGAATGTTACAAACTGGCAAGGGTCTCAAATTCCTTTTATTGGTTTTGATGAATTAACCCATTTTTCAAAGAAAACTTTCTTTTATATGCTTTCCCGGAATAGATCAAATTGCGGAGTTAAACCATATATGAGAGCAACCTGTAACCCTGATCCTGATAGTTGGGTATATGAATTAATAAAATGGTGGATTGGTGAAGATGGTTTTCCTGTTCCTGAAAAACAAGGAGTAGTTAGGTACTTTGTCAAAGATGGTGAATCAATAATATGGGGTAATTCTGTAGTGGAATGCATTGAGAAAGCAGCGTATTTTATAAACCCACTTGTAGAGGCTTCAGGTATTGAGGCAAAGCATTTTGTAAAGTCGATTACTTTTATTGGTGGTTCTGTTTATGAAAACAAAAAGCTGTTAGGTGTGAATCCTGAATATTTAGCAAACCTAGCTGCACAGGATGAGCAAACCAAGCTGCAATTATTAGACGGAAACTGGAAGGTTTCTATTAACCCTTCAGATGTATATAATTACAATGAGTTTAAGGACATTTTTAATAATGACTTTGTAAAGGCGGGTAATAAATATATTACTGTAGATGTTGCTATGAGTGGTAAGGATAAGCTTATTGTTTACGCCTGGGAGGGCTTTAGATTGATAGATATTGATATTATAAACAAATCTACAGGTAAGGAGGTTTTGAACGCTATAGAGGCAATGAAGAGCAAATACGGAGTGCCAAACAGGCATATTGCGTATGATGCAAACGGAGTAGGAGCTTTTATAGGAGGCAGCGAAACAACCGCTTTTTTACCTAACTCAGTAGCTTTTGACAATGGATCTAAAGCTATAGAGACTAAAGATGGTAGGAAATTCAGGAACCTAAAAACACAATGCTTTGTTTTAAGTGGCGAAAGAGTATCTAGAAGCGAAGTTTTTGTAACTCCTAAAGTTTCTAATAAGATGTTTAATGATAAGAAAACAGTTAGACAGCGTATGATGGATGAACGTAAAGCAATTAAGAGAAAGCTAAAGAATGATGAAGAGCCGCTAAGCCTAATACCAAAAAGCGAAATGAAACAAAAATATCTAAATGGAGAAAGTACTGATTTATTAGATCCATTTATGATGCGTGAAATATTTGAGATAAAACAAACCGGGTTTATAGTTAATAAGCCTAAGCCAGTTAAAGGGATAAATTACGGAGGTTAAGCAACAATAATACAACAGCCGTACAAATTTAAATGTGATTTAATTGTAAACTATTGATATAAAGCTATATATATTTTTATTATGTAGTCCTATACCGACCACAACCCACTAATTACTAACCTCTACGCATATATAACCTTATTCGTAGTATTTAGATTTATTTACGCCCTTATCTTTAATGATATAAAAAAACTTATGAAAATTACAACCGAAAAAAAATAATTTCAATGATTGAATTTATTAACTCACTAATCAAAGTAAAATTAACCTAAAACAAAAATTAAGATGGAAGAAGTACTAAAAGAATTAACTGAAATATTAGGTAAGGTAATTGAAAAACAAGACGCCTTAGAGAAAAGATTTAATGAAATCCAAGCCCCGAAAGAAGAGGTAGACGAGCCAAGTAAAGAAGAAATTGAATATTTTAAAAAAAGCTGTTAAATTATGACTGCATATAAAGAAAACCTTTTTAATTGTGCCTTAATCATTAATCACTTAGATCAAATAGAAAGCGCCCAAAACTTACCAGATAAAAAGAAAGCCTTTCAGGATATGGTTAATAGTTTAGGTATTAATCCTGGAAAAGATCCTTTAGATAGTTATATTTATTTCACGGCTAATAAAGATACCTACCAAAAAACCGAAGCTCTTCAAATAGAAAAAGAACTGTTAGCTGAATTGAAAAGTGAAATAGAATACATTAGAAAAGCTAACCTGAATTAGTTATTAACACCCTTAACCGTTATACTTTAAAAACCACTCCTTAACAGAGTGGTTTTTTTGTTTAAAACCACGTGGTAACTACGCATACCCAGCTCTAAAACAAGCTTCTAAGCCTTTGCTATACAGTAAATTGCTTCAAAATCAATCTTATGGCAGTTAAAGGAAGCAACAGCTTGTATTTCGCAACGGGAATGGATAACAGCGGCCTGCAATCAGGCGCTAAAGATGCCGTTGGGATCGTCTCTCAGTTAGGCAAATCCATAGCGGGAATAAATCCTTTCCTTGCACTTTCCATAGGTGCAGCCGCAGCCTTTGCCACAATTGCAAATTCAGCATTCAAGATGATGCGGGAATTCGAGACCGCAATGAAGGAAGTGGAAACGATCTCCCAAGCCACGCAGGACAATTTCAAGGGCATTTCAGCGGAGGTATTCGCACTTTCCAAAAATTCACCGGATGGCCCTGCTAAGTTAGCCAAGGCATATTATCAAATCGTTTCAGCGGGTTATGATGGTGCAGCCGGAATGCGATTGTTGGAAACAGCATCCAAAGCCGCAACCGCAGGGGTCACCTCCACGGAAACCGCAGCCGATGGGATCACCACTACTCTAAACGCATTTAAGTTAAACGCTGAGGAAGCCGATAAGGTGGCAGATGCGATGTTTACCACCGTTAAACTTGGTAAGACCACCTTTGAACAGTTATCAGCGACCTTATCGCAGGCAGCACCGTTAGCAGCCGCAACCGGATTTAGTTATCAGGAACTTTTGGCAGCCGTTGCCTCCTTAACAAAACAAGGTGTGCCAACCGCTCAGGCAATGACCCAAATACGCTCAGGGATAGAATCGGTATCAGAGGTATTGGGGGATGGTGCAGCTAAATCTATGACCCTGCAAAACGCATTCCAAGCCATCTACGACAAAGCAGGAGGAAGCCAAACCGAACTAAAGAAATTGACCGGAAGGATGGAGGCTATGAGTGCCATCCTTGGTATCGCGGGACCTAATGCCGAGAGCGCAGCAAAAGACCTGGAACAATTAGGACATTCTGCCGGGGCTGCGGAGAAAGCCTTTAAATCGATGGCAGCCTCCAATGAAAATGAGTGGGCTATTTTAGGGAATAGGATTAAAGCCACTACAGAGGAAATCGGTAATTCAGTATTACAGGCAAGTAGTGGAATTGCACGTTTTTTAAACGGTGCTTTGGAAGATAGCGAACAGTTAAAGAAAAGTTTTAACGAACAGCGGGTTGAACTTGCAAAATTAAGAGGTGAACTATTAAGTGTTGCTGAGGGAAGCGCTGAATACAACCGGATCAAAAACGAAATACTAAAGAATTACCCTGATTTTATAGGAGGTATCAAATCTGAAACTGCCAGCACTCAGGATCTTTTAAACGTATTAAATCAGGTTAACGAGGCATACATACAGCGTTATAAATTTGAACAGAGGCAGGAAGATTTAAAAGCCGCTTTAGGAGAACAAGGGCAAATTGAATTAAATATAGATGATTACAAAGATAAATTCGCACAATCCTTAGCAGAATTAGAAGTAGTTGCTAAAGATAACGGGGTTGAACTTCAAATAGATTATCAGGCGAATGATGATGAAATACTAAATTCTGTAAAAAGACAGCTTACAGGTGTTGAGGGTGCTTTTGACAGGACATTGAACTCAGGGGATAAATACAAAAACGTTTTAAAGGGTTTTGCCACAGAATACCTTAGCACTCTTTCTCAAAGTGTAGGGAAACAAGCTCTTTTAAATACCGAACTGGAAGCCCAAACCTTATTGGTTGACAATATGACCTCTAAAAACAGGAGGTTATCACAATCAGAACTAAAAACCACAGCCGGAAGGATTGAAGCGATAAAGCAGATAAACGCTGCAATGAGCGCATCCGATTTGACCACTTATACAGGTTCCGGAATAAAAGAGATCGAAGATGCTATTACGGCAAGGGGCAAGATAATTGACCAACTCACACAAATAAACCAAACCGATAATTTAGAATCCCTAAAGCCATTTTTGGATAGTGAGCTGGAGGAAATAAAAAAATATGCTCAGGAACGCTTTAGGCAACTGAACACCAAAGGAGGTAACGGACCAACCGGAGATCCAAACCCGGAAGCATTCGCTAAGTCTTTAAAAGACCGTGAGAAACAATACGAGGCATACCAGGCAGTAGTAAAACAAATAGGGCAGGACGCTGCACAATCTCAGTTTGCCGACCTGATGAAAATGGGTGAGAATTTTGGGGATTTCTTAAAAAACCAACTCGCGCAAACAAAAGACAATGCCCGTCAACAAGCTATTGCAGTAGCAGCGGAGGCCGCGGGATTAAACCTGAACAGGGGCGAAGTAAGCACGGTTAGTTCTATTCAGAAAGTACCTGTATTGTTTGATTTTAAAGTAGATCAAACCTCTATTGATTACATAGAGCGTGAACTAAACAGGTTAAAGGATTTATGGAATAAGGCTAGTGCAGATGATAGGGGTGCTTTAGAAGCTCCTATCAAGATGTGGGAGGAACGGTTAAAAGCCGCTCAAAAAGGACTGACAGAAGAAGAAGATTTATACAGCGATGTAACCCGTGCCTTATCTGAAATGACCTTTGAGAGTTTAAGGGGGTATATTGATTACTGGAAAAAACGCCTTGAAACCGTTAAAAAAGGATCTGATGAAGAAATAGAAATCCTTGGTAAGATATCAGATGCTAATCAGGCTATTTGGCAAAAACACATTTCAGAAATATCAGCCAATTTAGGTCAATTATCGGGCAGTCTTAGGGATTTAGGCGCTGATGGAATGGCAGACTTAATTGATGGCTTGCAAAATGTAGGTGGGGAATTGGAAGGTTTGTTTAAAATGATAAAAGGGAACGCCTCAAAAGATGAAGCGATTACCTCTATGATAAGTGGAGCTATTACCCTTGCCGATGTCATTATAAGTTCAGCATCCAGAAGGAAAGCTGCGGAGGAGGATTATTACAACTCAGTCATATCGCAACAAAAAGAATACAACAGGCTTTTAAACGAGCAGGTAAGAACACAGGAAAGCTCAACAGACAACGTTTTTACAACGGATTACATAAACAAGATAGAGAAAGGACTTGAAGCCTTAGATAAAGCAAATACAGGGTATTCAGAGAGTTTAAATGCATTACAGGACGGACGGGCTAAGTCAGGGCAAAACAATGTAGTTGATGCAAGTTCTGTTTTAACCGGTGCAGGAGCAGGAGCAGCGATAGGAGCAGGTGCAGCGATCTTAGCGGGTGCCGCAATAGGTTCTGTAGTTCCTGTTATTGGAACAGTAATAGGAGCAGCAGTAGGGGGTTTGATAGGTATTTTTGCAGGTAAAAAGAAAAAAGATACTTTCACGGACCTTTTAACCGAATGGCCTGATTTAATAATGACCTCAGAGGACGGCATACGCTCTATAAACCTTGAACTTGCCAATACTTTATTAGAACAAAACCTTGTAAATGATGCTACAAAAATACTTGTTCAAGATGCTATTGACTGGCAAGAGCAAATCGAAAAAGCACGGGAACAAATTGCGGGTGTTGTAGATGATCTTGCAGGGGGTTTAGGTGATAACCTTAGAAACTCATTAGTAGATGCATTTCAAGCTGGGGAAGATGCCGCAGTAGCAATGGGAGATACTATTTCAACTGTATTACAGGATGTTTTGGCACAACTTATTTTCGATGAAATATTTTCAGAGCAATTCAGGAAGTTACAGGAGGAAATGGCAGCTTCTTTTGATTCTGGAGGTGATGGAACCTGGCAAGATGATTTCGCACGGTTTTTTAGTGAGGCAAAAGACTTAACGGATATATTTAACCAAGAACTTGCAGACGCACGGGATATAGCTTTAAACAATGGCTTTGATGTGTTTGGTGATACTAGGGATCAACGAGCAGGATTGCAAGGGGCTATTACCAATATAACAGAAGATACAGCCGACTTATTGGCAGGTTACATGAACGCTGTAAGATTAGATTTAAGACAGAGTTTAAATATAAATGCTCAATCCCTTAAACACCTTAGCGAAATAGCATCAAACACCAGGTATAACCGCTATTTAGAAAACATAGATAGCACTATGACTAGTATGGATAACAGAATGGGAACAGTAGAACGTGGAATATTAGAATTTGAAGCAAGAGGTTAACATAGGTTAACATTCCTTATTTACTTTTTCCATTAACTGAGTGAGATCTTCATAATTATTTATTTTGAAGGTCTCTTTTTTATATTCTACAAATCCGTTTATTTCAGGACTTTCTCCAAATCCTTTGGTAGGATAAAACAATTCCCTTATATCTACGTCCAGTTCTTCTGCTATTCTTTTTAGTAGGTCAGGTTTAGGAAATGAATTTCCATTAATGATTTTTGAAAAATTTACCGGATGAATTCCAACTTTTCCTGCAAGATCTTTTCCAGTAATATCTTTCTCCTTTAGTAGCTCCTTAATTCTCAATAATTCCATTCAAATAATATTTTAGGTTATCCAAAGATAGTGAATTAATGCTAAGCGCTAATTATTTTAAAAATAATTAATACAAAAATAGGATGTTGTTAATGTTTAGCATACATTTGTAATGAAATAATTAATGTATAATGCTAATAATTTAAATAACCTCATCATGAAAACTTCAAACAAAACCTTCAGAACTAAAGTATTTAACTGGGC
>Ga0307487_1001471_pt1 | contig 16462 bp, 15 predicted proteins | sample CBIW12metaG_FD_203665 | JGI IMG/M metagenome (GOLD analysis project Ga0307487, IMG submission 203665) | Sea-ice brine microbial communities from Beaufort Sea near Barrow, Alaska, United States - CBIW 1.2 | ecosystem: Environmental > Aquatic > Marine > Coastal | place: USA: Alaska | collected... | reverse complement strand
TCGCGTTCAACCTTTCGCGCGCCGTTGGTTCTCTTGCCGGCGCTGATTTGGGCAAGGCGCGCAGTGGGACCATCCGTCGCAAACTCATCAGCATCCCCGCCCGGATCTCCACCTCGGCGCGAAAAATCACCCTGCACCTGCCGACCAACTGGCCGTGGGAAGCCGGATGGACGGCCGCGTTCGCGGCGGCCTGCGGCCCGCCGCAAACCGCCGCCACCTAACCACCAGCCACACGGCGAACGAAGAACTGGAACACCACCGGCAGCAAGGCCGGCAGCTTCGCCCTGCCCACCACCAAAACCCGGACTCTGAATTCAGCGACGCCGATCACTCCCGGCGGACCGGTGGATCGAGGCTAAGAACCGAGATTGTCGTGCAGAAAAGCGGCGACCCGGGCGCGCAGCTCGGCGTCGAGGAGCCCGATGGAGTGCACGCCGCCGGGCACCGTTACGAGTTCGTGCCGGATGCCCAGGCTGTCCAGGGCTGAGGCGAAGCGCGTCGCCTGTGTGAGCGGCACGAACTCCCGTGCGGAGTTGGCGATGAAGAACGGCGGATCACTCGCGTCCAGTTGCGTCAGGGGCGAGGCGTCGGCGGCCTGCGGACAGGCGCTCAGCGAGTCGCAGCCAAGATAGCGCAGCACAAGGTTCTGCAGGCGCGGGGAGGCGCCGTCCGTGGCCATCGACGCTCCGCGCAGATCGCTCGGCCCGGAGAGCTCGGCGACAGCCGCCACCCGCGAGCCCTCGGTGAGGGGCCCTTCCCCTCTCGTGCCGAGCAGCGCGGCCAGGTTTGCGCCCGCCGAGCCGCCGAAAGCGCCGATCCGGTCCGCGTCGGTACCGAATCGATCGGCGTTCGCGGGCGCGCGGATCCATTCCACCGCGGCCTGGATGTCGTCGATGCCCGCGGGGAAGGGGGTCGTCGGGGTGAGTCCGTAGTCAACGGAATAGGCGACGAAGCCCTCGGACGCCAGCCATTCGCACACCTGACGCCAGTCGTCGCTCGACTTGTCGCCACGCGTCCAACTGCCGCCGTGGATCGAGACGACGGCGGGGCGGGGCGGTGAACCGGCGGGAGTCGTTGAGCACACGTCGAGTTGCAGCGGACCGCCGTCCGGCCGGGTGCCGTAGGTGATGTCTGTCGTGACGGTCACGTTCTTCGGGGCCTCGAAGGTACGCACGCCGACAATCGGTTCGGTCGCGACGTCGGCCGTCGTGGTGTCGCCGGAAACTCCCACAAAGGCAACCGTGCACGCCGCGGCGACCGCAACGATTCCCAGAACGGCCACAAGGCGGATGCGGGTGGTCCGCATGCGGGGGAAACGACTGCCGATGGTCACGCGGGCTCCGAGAATGATTTTCGTACAGGGACAGGGTTGAGCCTAGAACCTCTTGCTGCGTGCAAGCCACACCGAGCGGGTCGCCGGTCGGCGGTCCGAAAACGACCGGCTTCACGTCCTCACGGGTGCGGTGGGCGAGATCATAGGCCACCAATGAACCGAATTGTGCGCCGGCCGTGACATTTCGGGTTCGATCGGGTAACGTTGACCAGTCGGCTCTTGACACCGCGCTGTGCGTGGATGGGTTTGTAAGTCAAGTTGGGCCGGTTTCCCAGTAATCCGCTGGTGAAAAATCACTGTATGTGAACGGCCCCGGCCATAGACTGCCCGGGTTCTCAGTTACGTCGCATGTGCGACGTTGTTCTGCCATGTACTGAACACAACCCAGGAACACTTCTATGCCCCAGAGCAAGAACAATTACGATCCGAAATACGCCGCCAAGAGCGGGCCCAACCGTGGTGGATCAAACAACCAGGGCAGCAAGAGCCCCGGTCACCGCGGCTACAAGGCTGACGAAGGCGCCCCCAAGAAGCAACGTTGGAACGCCGACGAGCGCGCATCCCGCGCAGCCGAGCGTCCCGCGAGCGATCGCGGCAGCTACGGCGACCGTCCCTCCTATGGTGCGCGCAGCGACCGCCCGGCCACCGGCCAGCGCTCAGAGCGTCCTGCCTACAACAACGACCGCACCAGCGAGCGTCCCGCCCGCGGCGGAGACCGTCCGTCGTACAACGACCGCGCCCCCCGTGGCGACCGCCCGTCGTACAACAATGACCGCAACTCCGAACGTCCCGCCCGCACCGAGCGTCCCTCGTACAACGATCGCGCTCCGCGTGGCGACCGTCCCTCGTACGGCAACGACCGCACCAGCGAGCGTCCCGCCCGCGGCGGAGACCGTCCGTCGTACAACGACCGCGCTCCCCGTGGCGACCGCCCGTCGTACAACAATGACCGCAATTCCGAGCGTCCCGCTCGTACAGAGCGTCCGTCGTACAACGATCGCGCTCCGCGTGGCGACCGTCCCTCGTACGGCAACGACCGCCCGTCGTACAACAACGACCGCAACTCCGAGCGTCCCGCTCGTACCGAGCGTCCGTCGTACGGCGACCGTGCTCCGCGCACGGATCGTCCTGCCTACAACAACGACCGCAACACCGAGCGTCCCGCTCGCACCGAGCGTCCGTCGTATGGCGACCGTGCTCCGCGCACGGATCGTCCTGCCTACAACAACGACCGCCCGGCCCGCACCGAGCGTCCGTCGTACGGCGACCGCGCCGAGCGCGCTCCCCGCAACTTCGACCGCAACGACCGTCCGGCCCGCGGCGAGGGTGGGGACAGCACCTTCTACCCGAAGCGCTCCGAAAACGGCGTCAAGCCCAGCTTCGCCGGCGGCGACGACGTGGTACTCGAGCGCCTCGAAGCCACCGCCACGACGGCATCCGATGTGGTTGGCAAGACGTTCGGCGACCTGGGCCTCGGCGAGAACATCGTTCGCGAACTCGCTTCGCTCGGTGCTCCGGCACCGTTCCCCATCCAGGCCGCAACCATCCCCGACGTGCTCTCCGGGCGCGACGTTCTCGGGCGCGGCAAGACCGGCTCCGGCAAGACCATCGCCTTCGCTGCTCCCCTCGTGGAGAAGCTCATGGAGAACAACGGCGCCAAGGACCGCAAGCACGCTCGTAAGCCGCGCGCGCTCATCCTGGCCCCGACCCGCGAGCTCGCGCTGCAGATCGACCGCACCGTGCAGCCGATTGCCCGCAGCGTGGGGCTCTTCACCACGCAGATCTATGGAGGTGTTCCCCAGTACCGTCAGGTCAGCGCCCTCCAGCGCGGCGTGGACATCATCGTCGGCACCGCCGGTCGCATCGAGGACCTCATGGAGCAGGGTCGTCTTGACCTCTCCGAGGTTGTCATCACCGTTCTGGACGAGGCCGATTACATGTGCGACCTCGGGTTCCTCGAGCCCGTCCAGCGCATCCTCCGCGCCACCAAGGCCGGCGGCCAGAAGCTGCTCTTTTCGGCGACCCTCGACAAGGGCGTTGCCTCGCTGGTCAAGGAATTCCTGACCAACCCGGCCGTGCACGAGGTCGCCGGTGAAGACCAGGCCTCCTCCACGATCGACCACCGCGTGCTTGTCATTGAGCACCGCGACAAGAGCCGCATCATCCAGGAGCTCGTCAACCGCGCCGGCAAGACGCTCATCTTCAGCCGCACCCGTGCGTATGCCGAGCAGCTCGCGGACCAGCTGGAAGACGCCGGCGTGAAGGCCACCAGCCTGCACGGTGACCTGAACCAGGCACGTCGTACCCGCAACCTCCAGATGCTCACGAGTGGCCGTGTCAACGTGCTGGTTGCAACGGATGTCGCCGCTCGCGGAATCCACGTAGACGACATCGACCTGGTCATCCAGGCCGATGCTCCCGACGAATACAAGGCGTACCTGCACCGCGCCGGTCGTACCGGCCGCGCGGGCAAGTCCGGCACCGTCGTGACGCTCATCCCCAAGCAGCGCAAGCGCCGCATGGACGAGCTGCTCGACCGTGCCGAGATCGATGCCAGCTACACGTCCGCCGGGCCCGGCGACCAGGCTGTGCGTGAGCTCGCCAGCATGTAACACCCGCTTCATCTGAGAAGGGGCACCCGCCATGTGGCGGGTGCCCCTTCTGTCGTTTAATCAGCCTGTGCCCGCGCGCGGCCGGATTAAGACAGCATGGATGGAGCGGCCGCCCAACGGAGCAGACGCCGGGCCGCGCGGACAACCTGCGCGATGGCCTCGTCATCGGTCGCGTTGGATGTATCGACGATCACACATCCGCGGTCCTCGGCCATGCGGCGGTAGCGGTCAACGAAGTGCCGGTGCCGATCCCTGGCCTCCAGCGCCTCGGCGCCGTGGCCCACTCGCTTGAGGGTGGTCGGCAGGTCAGCCCAGCACAGGATCGTCGGTATCCATAGCTGCCAACGCTCGTAGAATTCCTCGTCCGATACCAGCGAGCCCACCGTTATCCAGGAGCGTTCCACCACGATGGGACGCATCGGACCGGAACGCCGGATTGCCGCCGTGATGGCCGCGTCACCGATTCGCAACACTCCGTCGGTGTCGCCGGCCTCGTCGGCCCTGGAGAGAAGCCGTCCCCGTTCGCCGCCGAACGGCCGGACGTAGGAGGCATTCAGGGCGTCGGCGGCGCCCCGAGCGATCGTGGTTTTGCCCGTTCCCTCATGCCCGTCGATTCCGATCACCCCCGCCAGCGGCCCCGGGTGCGGGTGTCGGGTGATCCCCTCGAGGGGGATCGGCTGGGTGTCAACGGAGTCGTCGCCGCTCCCCGGGGCGGTGGCACTGGTCACGACGTTCCTCTTTCATTTCGGGATGCCGGCGTAGGCAGCATCCCCGCGCAAGTCATCCGACACTCGATTCGGCAGCGAGGTGTTCAACTGCTCCGAGTATGCCGCAGAGCGTAGGACTGTCAAGGGCCGCAGAACTATTGTTGTGACAACGCAGGTTGCCGAGCGGTCGTCTATCTGCCAGAATTACTTTCCGAACGGTCGGTTACTAATTCGACGCGTTCACCACAGCATTCACGCAGACACCGTCGTCAGGAGAAACCATGGCAGAGGCCTATCTCGTTGGAGGGGCACGTACCCCCGTCGGTCGTTACGGCGGAGTGCTCTCCAGCGTTCGCCCCGACGACCTCGCCGCGATCGTGGTCGCCGAAGCGGTACGCCGAGCAGGTGTCGACCCGTCGCGCATCGACGACATCATCTTCGGCGCGGCCACGCAGGCCGGTGAAGACAACCGCAATGTGGCGCGCATGGCCGCTCTGCTCGCAGGCCTGCCCGACGAGGTTCCGGGCATCACCGTGAACCGCCTCTGCGCCTCGGGTCTGTCCGCCATCACCATGGCCGCCCAGGCCGTTCGAGCGGGAGACACCGACATCATGGTCGCCGGCGGCGTCGAATCCATGACCCGCGCACCCTGGGTGCAGGGAAAGCCGGAACGCCCGTGGGCCAAGCCGAGCCCCCAGTTCGACACGTCCATCGGCTGGCGCTTCGTCAACCCGCGCCTGGCGGCCCGCGACAAGGCCACCTTCTCCATGAGTGAAACCGCCGAAGAGGTCGCCCGTCTCGACGGCATCACCCGCGACGAAGCGGATGCGTTCGCCCTGCAGAGCCAGCAACGCGCCGCCGCCGCGATTGATGCGGGACACTTCGTCGACGAAATCGTCGGCGTTCCAACCAAGGCCGGCGAGGTGCTCGTCGATGAGGGGCCGCGCCGGGATACGACGTTGGAAGGCCTCGCGAAACTGCGTCCCATTGTCTCGGGCGGATCCGTGGTCACTGCAGGCAATGCGAGCTCGCTCAACGACGGAGCATCCGCCGTGATTGTGGCCAGTGGCGAGGCCGTCAAACGCTACGGCCTCGTGCCGCGCGCGCGCATCGTGTTCGGTGCGAGCGTGGGCCTCGCCCCCGAAATCATGGGGCTTGGACCCGTCGGAGCCACCCGGAAGGTGCTGGACCGCACCGGACTGGACGTCGACGACCTCGGCGCAATCGAGCTCAACGAGGCTTTCGCCACCCAGTCGCTCGCCAGCATCCGCCGTCTCGGTCTGGATCAGCGGATCGTCAATCGCGATGGCGGAGCGATCGCGCTCGGTCACCCCCTCGGATCGAGCGGTGCACGACTTGTCGTGACCCTGCTCGGACGGATGGAGCGTGAAAACGCCCAGCACGGCCTCGCCACCATGTGCGTGGGCGTCGGCCAGGGCTCGGCACTAATCCTGGAGCGTGTCTGATGAGCAAAGTAGGACTTGAACTGGGCGATCGCGGGGAGAGCGGGGTACCCGACCGGGTCGGCGTTCTGGGCGGCGGACGGATGGGTGCCGGCATCGCGCATTCCTTCCTGCTCGCCGGGGCGCACGTCTGCCTGGTCGAACGCAACGAGGTCGAGGCCGAGGCCGCTCGGGAGCGGGTGCTTCGCGCCGTGACGGCGAGCATCACACGGGGAGCCACCGGCGAGACGCAGGCCGAACTCACCGACCGACTGCACGTGGGCTGGGACTTCACCGCCTTTGCCGACCGGGAACTCGTCGTGGAAGCGGTGCCGGAGGTGCGCGCGCTCAAGGTCGACGCGCTGCAGCGCGTCGAGGCCGAGCTCGATGCGGATGCCGCCCTCGCGAGCAACACTTCCTCCATCTCCATCGACGACCTCGCCGCCCAGCTCGAGCGCCCCGCCCGTTTCCTCGGACTGCACTTCTTCAACCCGGTGCCCGCCTCGACCCTCGTCGAACTCGTCGCCGGCAGAGAGACGTCCGCCGAACTCATCGCGGATGCCCAGGCCTGGGTCGTGGCGCTCGGCAAGACGCCCATCACCGTCAGCGACGCTCCCGGCTTCGCGTCATCGCGGCTCGGAGTGGCCCTCGGCCTCGAGGCCATCCGCATGCTCGAGGATGGCGTGGCCTCCGCCGAAGACATCGACGCGGCCATGATGCTCGGCTACAAGCACCCGGTCGGCCCGCTCAAACTCACCGACCTGGTCGGACTCGACGTGCGTCTCGGCATCGCCGAATACCTGCACAGCCAGCTCGGGGCCCGATTCGAGCCCCCCGCCCTGCTCCGTCGGCTCGTGGCCGAGGGAAAACTCGGCCGCAAATCCGGCCAGGGCTTTTACAGCTGGACCGACTGATGATGCCCACTTCGTCCACTCTCCACATCGAGGAGCTCGCTAAATGACTCAGATTCTGCCCAGCTACGTTCAAGGTTCCTGGTTTGTTCCCGCCGCCGAGGCATCCGCCGCCGTCGACGTGCGCGACGCGTCGACCGGTGAGATCGTCACGCGCGTGAGCACGGAGGGCCTCGACCTCGGCGCCGCCCTCGAATACGCTCGGACCGTCGGTCAGGCGTCGCTCGGCGCCCTCACGTTTCACCAGCGCGCCGTGTTGCTCAAGCAGATGGCGTTGCTGCTGACCGAACGCAAGCAGGAGCTCTACGCGCTCTCCAGCCGCACCGGTGCCACCAAGGTTGATTCCTGGGTGGACATCGACGGCGGGATCGGTGTGCTGTTCTCCTACTCGTCGAAGGGGCGCCGCGAACTGCCGAACGCGAAGGTATACGTGGACGGGCCGGTCGAACCGCTGTCGAAAGACGGCTCGTTCCTGGCACGTCACATCTACTCGCGCCTGCCGGGTGTGGCCGTGCAGATCAACGCCTTCAACTTTCCGGTCTGGGGCGCACTGGAGAAGTTCGCCCCGGCCTTCCTCGCCGGCGTGCCGACACTCGTGAAGCCCGCGACGCCGTCGGGATACCTCGCGGAAGCCTTCGTGCGTATCCTCACCGACTCCGGGCTGCTCCCCGAGGGGTCGCTGCAGCTCGTGTCCGGCAGCGTCCCGACCCTCTTCGACGACGTGCGACTCGGCGACCTTGTGGCGTTCACCGGCTCCGCGACCACGGCCGAGAAGCTCCGCGCGAGCGATTCGGTGCAGACCGGCGGCGTGCGCTTCACCAACGAGACCGACTCGATCAACGCCTCCGTGCTGGGCACCGACGCCACGGCCGGAACCCCGGAATTCGACGCCTTCGTGAAACAGGTCGTCACCGAGATGACGGTCAAGGCGGGCCAGAAGTGCACCGCCATTCGCCGCGTGATCGTGCCCCGCGCCGCCATGGGCGACGTGATCGACGCCGTGCAGCAGCGCATCACGCAGCGCATCGTACTCGGTGACCCGAGGGCCGAGGGCGTCACGATGGGCCCGCTCGCCTCGACCGAGCAGCGCGCCGAGGTACTCCGCCAGGTCGCCAGGCTGCAGGAGGCCGGCGGCGAACTTGTCGTGGGTTCAACCGATGCCCCGACCGTCGTGCGCAGCGACGGCACCAGCGCCCCCGCGCCCGACGGCGCCTTCGTCCCCCCGTTGCTGCTGCGTTTCGACGTCGCAACGGATGCCGTGCACGAGGTCGAGGCCTTCGGCCCCGTCTCCAGCGTGCTCGGATACGACACCATTGACGAAGCGATCGCCCTGGTGCGACGCGGCGGTGGATCGCTCGTGACGAGCATCGCCACGCATGATCCTCAGGTGGCCGTGGCGCTCATGACCGGGATTTCCGCGTTCAACGGACGCGTACTTGTGCTCGACCGCGACGATGCCCGCACGTCGACGGGGCACGGCTCGCCCGTTCCCCAGCTCGTGCACGGTGGACCGGGACGCGCCGGCGGTGGCGAGGAGCTCGGCGGCATCCGCGCGGTGCTGCACCACATGCAGCGCACGGCCATTCAGGGTTCGCCCGAGATGCTCACCGCCATCACGGGCATCTGGCACCAGGGTGCGACGGCTCATGCCGGTGAAACGCATCCGTTCAGAAAGAGCCTCGCGGAGCTGAAGCTCGGCGACCAGATCGTGTCGGACTCCCGCACCGTGACCCTCGACGACATCGAGCACTTCGCGGAGTTCACCGGCGACACGTTTTACGCGCACATGAACGAGGAGGCCGCGACAGCCAACCCGTTTTTCCCCGGGCGAGTGGCCCACGGGTACCTTCTCGTATCCTGGGCGGCCGGACTGTTCGTGGACCCGGCGCCGGGCCCCGTCCTGGCAAATTCCGGCCTCGAAAACCTGCGGTTTCTCACGCCGGTCTCACCGGGGGACAGCATCCGCGTCGCGCTCACGGCCAAGCAGATAACGCCACGGGAGACCGATGAGTATGGTGAGGTGCGCTGGGACGCGATCCTCACCAATCAGAATGACGAGATGGTCGCCTCCTACGACGTGCTCACCCTGGTTGCCAAGCACTGACGACGCACGCGCGGCACGGCATGACCTGCCTTCCATCTCTGCTCTTTTTGTGAGCGGGTACTCAGTTTGATGTCCAGCGCGACATATACCCTGTCAGGGAACGAACTTGAGAAATCCAGCTGTCGACCAGCCCTTTTGGGGGGTACTGGTCGACTAAAGAATTAGGAAGGTACTTCATGACGGCCAACAGAGCAGTTGCCTACAAGAGCGCGGGCGAAGTCGAGGTTATCGACATCGACTATCCCACCTTTGAACTCAAGGATGGACCGGGCGTGAACCCGGCCAACGTGGGTCGCAAGGTGCCCCACGGGGTCATCCTGCGCACGGTGACCACGAACATCTGCGGCTCGGATCAGCACATGGTCCGCGGACGCACGACGGCTCCCAAAAACCTCGTGCTGGGGCACGAAATCACCGGCGAAGTGATTGAAGCCGGACCCGACGTCGAATTCATCAAGGTCGGGGACATCGTGTCCGTGCCCTTCAACATCTCCTGCGGTCGCTGCCGCAACTGCAAGGAGCGCAAGACGGGCATCTGCCTCAACGTGAACCCGGATCGTCCGGGCAGCGCCTACGGCTACGTCGACATGGGCGGCTGGGTCGGCGGCCAGGCCGAGTACGTGCTCGTGCCCTACGCGGACTGGAACCTGCTCAAGTTTCCCGACCGGGATCAGGCGCTCGAGAAGATCATGGACCTCACCATGCTCTCGGACATCTTCCCGACCGGGTTCCACGGCGCCTACACCGCCGGGGTCGAAGTGGGGTCCACGGTCTACGTGGCCGGGGCGGGGCCCGTCGGCCTGGCGGCGGCGGTCTCCGCGCAGCTGCTCGGCGCGGCCGTCGTCATTGTCGGCGACATGAACACGGAACGGCTCGCGCAGGCACGCAGCTTCGGATGCGAGACCATCGACCTCACCAAGGGCGAGCCGGGGGAGCAGATCGAACAGATCCTCGGCGTGCCGGAGGTCGATGCCGGCGTCGACGCGGTGGGCTTCGAGGCGCGCGGCCACGGCAAGGGGGCCGGCGAAGAGGCTCCGGCCACGGTGCTGAACTCTCTGATGACGGTCACCGCTGCCGGTGGAGGCCTGGGCATCCCGGGGCTCTACGTCACGGGTGACCCGGGGGCGAAGGATGCTGCGGCGCAGGTCGGGTCGCTGTCCATTCGTCTCGGTCTCGGCTGGGCCAAGTCGCTCACCTTCGCGACCGGCCAGTGCCCGGTGATGAAGTACAACCGCCAGCTGATGATGGCCATCCTCCATGACCGGGTGCAGATCGGCAAGGCGGTCAACGCCAAGGCGATCAGCCTGGAAGATGCCCCGCGCGGCTACGCGGAGTTTGACGCGGGTGCGGCCACGAAGTACGTCCTGAACCCGAACGGGTATGTGAAGAGCTAGCAGGCGCGGCCGCTCGCGGCCCGGCCGAGGAACCCCGTCACTGGTGTCAGTGCGTGCTCAGGTTCCCCGGTCGGGCCGCGACTGCGTTCGGCGCCCGTCTCACCCGGTCAAGCCTGAGGACACGGCGCACCGATCACTTCTGATCGGGCGAGTCAGTCGCTGTCGGTTGTCGACCGGTGCCATCGCTCGAGATCCTCAATGGACGTTCGGGTGCCGAGCAACCGTGCCGTTGTCACGAGATTCATTGTGATGATTTCGCAGGCCAGCGGGTAGTTGATCGTGTCGAGGGTGTCATGGCTCGAATGAACGTTGTGGTTGGCGGAATCCATGCCCTCAATGGTGAGTGCGGCGGGCAGCCCGGCGTTGATGAACGGCACATGGTCGCTCGCGAACGGATTCAATGACACGTCGACCGAAAGCGTCGTATAGTCCTGCGCGCTCGCCGTGAGTTCGTCAATAAGCCCTTGTGACACGGGGGCTCCCTCAAGCAGTACGCCAGGCCGGTCGGAGTTGAGGGTGCCGACCATGTCCATGTTGATCACGGCCCGGATGCGACGGCGATCACGGTCGCTGAGGGCTCGAACGTACTGCTCGCTGCCGAACAGGCCCTCCTCCTCGCCGCCGAACAGCACCAGGCGTAGATCCTGGTCATCCGTGCGCTCGGCCAGGATTCGGCCGATTTCGAGCACGCCGGCACATCCGCTGCCATTGTCATCGGCGCCGGGTGCGGGTGCCAGAGGGCCGTCCACGTGGTTGATGGAATCGAGGTGGGCGGTGACCAGGATGAGCTGGGGATCGTCGCCCTGCCCTGGTTTGTCGGCGACAACCGAGAAGCTCGTGCCCGACCCGACCGTGATGGCAACTCGGGTGAGCCCGTACCCCCACAGCCGCAGTCGTTCCGTCACCCAGTCGCCGGCCTGAGCGTACCCCTGGCTCAGGGAATGACGTGTGCCGAACCCGGTGAGAGCGACAAGGGAGTCCTCGAGATGAGCGGCGGACACCTGATCGGCGAGCATGGCCAGCGCCGGGTCGACGGCGTAGAGTCGCCGGCCGGCGCTCGACGCCGGCACGACGATGGAGGAGTTCTGGGGGAGCGGTTGAACGCTGAAGTGTGCGGGGTTGCCGAACGACGCCCGAATGAACTCGTCATCGCTCAGTTCGACGGCGAGGTACCGTCCATGATCGAGAACGACGGGCACGTCCGGAAACTCCTGCCGGAATGCGTTGCCGGCCTGCACCACGAGGTGCAAGAGACCGCGACTTGACTGCGTCACGGGCCCCAGCGTGCGCACACGATGGCCGGCGCTCGAATCGGAGATCCCGGTCGTCCAGTAGATGACCTGGTCTCCGAACCGGCACCATTTCAGTCCCGGTTCGCGCCGCGCCGACCGCCCCGCCGCAGGGTCAACGGATGCGGGAACGATGACGTAGGTGTACATGAATCCTGCCTTCCTGCCCGACCGACGGGGTCTCCGTCATGGCCGACGAACCTTGAGAATCTCCGGATTCACTTCAACGACCCTGAGCGCCGACGTGTCTCCGATATCGCGGATCCCGGTTGGCCTGGGACGATCGTCCGGTCCGGGTGTGAGCGTCACAATTGTGCCGTCATCGCGCACGCGGAGAGAATCCCTCCCGCCCCGGGTGGGAGGGAACGGGAACGTCGCCGCCGGGCGATAGACCAGGATCTCGTCGTCATCTTCCTCATGCGAGTGGGTCCATTCGCCGGCCGGAACGGGCGAGTCCTGATCTATCGCAGCCATGGGGTGCGTTTCCTCTCCTGATCCGGCGGGGCCGACCCTCACATGGTGTCCATGCCCGACAGTCGGCCATGGTTTTGCTCTGCCAGCGCACTATCCTCAACGAGCTCGAAGGTGTTGCGGGGCCCCTCGAGGCAGGCCTGCATGCGGGCGACCTGCCCCGCGGAGAACATCACCATGACTTCGTCGTCCACGTAGTCCATGTAGTCCACGAACAGGTCCCCGTCCGGGCCGTTGTTGCAGGAGACATGGGGGAACGCGGGCTTGCCGACGTTCGCGTCCGCTTGATTTGGCGTGTCGTCCACCTTGTCGGTGCCTACACATCCCGGCTCGTCGCCCCAGATATGGTTCAGGTTCAGCCAGTGGCCGATTTCGTGGGTCGCCGTGCGGCCAAGTCCGAACGGCGGCGATGCCGTCCCAACAGTGCCGAAGGCAGTGTTGAGAACGACGACGCCGTCCGTGGACGGCTCACCTCCGGGGAACTGGGCGTATCCCAGCAATCCACCGCCGAGCCGGCCCACCCAGAGGTTGAGGTATTTGTCGGCCGGCCATGCATCCCGCCCTCCGGACGAGTCGAATTTGATCGTGTCGTCGTAGCTGAACGAGGACCGGTCGGTGTGGGTGCGGGTGATTCCGTCCGTGTCCATACCGTCGGGATCCGTTGTCGCCAGGGCGAACTCCACTTGGGCGTCATCCGCCAGGGCTTCGAAGACCTTCGGCAGGCTGGCGAGATCGGCGTTGGTCTTGCGGAAATCCTGATTGAGCACGTCGATTTGGCTGTGGATCTGCTCGTCGGAGATGTTCTCGTCATCGTCGTGCCAGACGACGTGAACGACCACGGGAATGTGCGTCACACCGGATCGGCCCGGGAAGATGCCCCGCGCCACGATTTCTCGCACCGCCGTGTCCATGGCGACGCGGGCCGCGGCAAAGCCGGGCTGCTCGGCCAACTGCTTGGTGTACACCTCTGGAGTGGCACAGTAGCGAGTCTGGGGCAGATCGCGGGAATCGGCGTCAGCCATGATTTGTTCCTTTCAGAAGACGTGATGGTTCCGTGTACGGGCATTCTGGCCCGATTCGCGTTACTCCGGCGTTATCGCCGCGCACGGTAGCGCGTCACACGCGGAGGTCATACTGTGGGCATACCGTAGCGTGCTGCCGATTCGTGAGAAAAGGGGAATCATGCCAGAGCGACAGTTGCACCCATTGACGCAACAACCGTCGGGAGTCCGCCGCCGACCGAGCTGCAGCATCGCCCCGCCCGATCTTCTCGCCTGGCTGGCGATGCAGGGAACCAAGGACGAACGTGAAGCGGCCCTGTCGTCAATTGCCACGTCGTCGGGCATTCGATCGCGTCGGGCCCTGATTGGCCAGTTCAGTCGCGAACTTGACCAAAATTTGGGCTTGATCGGAGTCGTCTCCCTGACCGAGCAGGGGATCACCGTGTACGACAATGAGAGGCATGGGCGTAGTTTTCTGCCGGGCGTCAAGAAACGATCAGCGGGTGATGCGCTCCATGCCGACCCCGCCGTCAATGAGGCGTTTGACGGCAGCGCGGCCACCGCCGCATTCTTCCACGACGTCCTCGGCAGAAGCTCCCTCGACAACGCGGGAATGGAGCTGGTTTCCTCCGTGCATTACGGCGTGGCCTTCGACAACGCCTTCTGGGATGGCAGCCAAATGGTCTACGGCGACGGCAGCGACCGAATCTTTCAGATCGGCGGACTGACCCGGGCGATCGACGTGATCGCGCACGAGCTCACGCACGGCGTCACCGAATTCACCGCAGGTCTCGTCTACAGCAAACAACCGGGCGCGCTCAACGAGTCCTTCTCCGACGTCTTCGGCAGCCTGGTGAAACAGTACGGCCTCAGCCAGACGGCCGCCGATGCGGACTGGCTCATCGGGCAGGGCGTGCTCGTGCCGAAGCTGGGGGCGGCCCTGCGTTCCATGAAGAGTCCCGGCACGGCGTTCGCGGGCGACCGCCAGCCGGGCCACATGGACCAGTATCTGGACCTGCCCGATGACAACGACCCCGCCAACGACAACGGTGGTGTTCACGTCAACTCGGGCATTCCCAATCGCGCGTTCTACCTCGCCGCCATCGGCCTCGGCGGGGCGGCGTGGGAGAAGGCCGGCAAAATTTGGTACAACGCCCTCACCACCAAAATGGGCACCGCCACGGATTTTGCCGCCGCGGCACAGTTTACGATCGATGCGGCCGGCGAGCTCTTCGGCGCCCACGAACAAGCGATTGTTCATGGTGCGTGGACGGAGGTGGGAGTTCTGCCATGAGACTCAGCGTGCGGCGCGGTGGCGGTTTCGCCGGGATGGTGGCTCGTACCGACCTGGACAGCGCCATGCTCCCGCCGGCGGATGCCACGGCTCTCGCCGCGGAGATCGACCGCGCGGGCCTGCGGGATCTCGCCGAACCGCGGGCTGGGCGCGCGTGGCCCGATGCCCAGCTCTACGACATCGCCCTCGTGGACGGGAAGCGCGAGTACCGCTATCGCTGTACCGACGCGACGATCCCCGAGCGCGTGCGCGAGCTCCTCGCCTGGGTCGACGACCGTCCGGAGCGTGTCGAATCGATCGAGCCCTAGCCGACGGAACCTAGCTGGTGGGGGTCATCCGCCATTGGTAGGGACGATAGATGTTGTCGGCAGTCACGTAGTGAACGCCGGCCTCCGGTCCCTCAGGCATGTCGTGATGCGCCTCCTCGCATGAGGCCTCCCACGCTTCGGTTCGGGTGAGCGCGTGGATCTCGCCGTCGATCACCACCCATCCGCGCACGGCCTGATACGGGACGTTGCCGTGCGGTGAGGCGTAGCGTGCCCCGACCTCAACGGTGCGCAGCAGAAGAGTGAATGTCTGTGAGGCACCGATGCTGCGCGTGACGAATTCAAGGAGGGCGGAGTGCTCGAGTGTGGGAGACCGCCGACCGGTCGGATCGGTGTGGAAGCTCAGGAGCCCGCCATGCTCAGCCGTCACCCTGAGCTCGTGGGTTCCGCTGCCGTGCCGCCGGCCGACCAGAGCAGCCACGAGGCGCTCCTGGTTGTCTCGCCGCACACTGGTTCGGTCGCAGCCCGAACACGCCAGTACATAGAGGGGAAGCGGCCCCCGATCGACATGGGCTGGATTCGGGGTGAGGATGGCATCGGAGCGGCAGTACGGGCACGTGATTCTCATGAGGGGTTTCCCCAATCGTTTCGCACATCGCGGAGTGTCGAGGACCTGACTGGGTGCCCGTGTGGCGCCCGATTGCCCCTGTGCAAAAAAGGTAGCAGGGGCTCTGCCAGGCCGCAGTCGGCATGAATGAGGACACGAGCCTTTCAGGGACTCCGGAGCCGCGACGCGCCCGGGATGCAGGCAAAACCCGGGCGGATTTGCGCGGCCTGGGGAATGGCCGTAATGTCATCTAAGTCACCCCACAGGTGCGGAAAGCTGCTCAGCTTCCCGGCCTCATGCGGGACCAATTCCAAGCCTAAACAACCTGCTCTTGCAGTGCTGTTTGACTTGATGAAGTTCATCAGTTTCCTTCGGGTGCAGATGAGCTACACGAAATATGAAGTGCCTCAGCGAGAGTGCCCGTTAGGGTGTGAAGCTGGGTGCGTCCGATCCTTGAGAACTCAACAGCGTGCACAATGTCAAATGCCAAATACCTCGTGGTTGTTGTCCCGTTTCTAGCGGGTACGCAGCTGTGAGATTCCTTTGGAATATGAATTGAAAGTCGTGGTTTCGATCACGCAAATAACAAAAGCAAGTCAGTAATGATTTGTTCTTGCTAGTTTCAAACTTGCATCTTGTTCGCCTATTCCGGCGGCTTGGTGCACTAGATGGGCACTCGATTTCGGTTGGGTAGCTATTCAAACATTTACGGAGAGTTTGATCCTGGCTCAGGACGAACGCTGGCGGCGTGCTTAACACATGCAAGTCGAACGGTGATGAGGAGCTTGCTTCTTTGATCAGTGGCGAACGGGTGAGTAACACGTGAGCAATCTGCCCTTGACTCTGGGATAACTGCGGGAAACTGTAGCTAATACCGGATACGACCGTGGAAGGCATCTTCTGTGGTGGAAAGAATTTTGGTCAAGGATGAGCTCGCGGCCTATCAGCTAGTTGGTGAGGTAATGGCTCACCAAGGCGACGACGGGTAGCCGGCCTGAGAGGGTGACCGGCCACACTGGGACTGAGACACG
>Ga0307487_1001469_pt1 | contig 16469 bp, 16 predicted proteins | sample CBIW12metaG_FD_203665 | JGI IMG/M metagenome (GOLD analysis project Ga0307487, IMG submission 203665) | Sea-ice brine microbial communities from Beaufort Sea near Barrow, Alaska, United States - CBIW 1.2 | ecosystem: Environmental > Aquatic > Marine > Coastal | place: USA: Alaska | collected... | reverse complement strand
TGGAGTGGTCACTATGGTCGGCGTCCCCGTACGCGCCGACATAGTCGAGGGTGTTGATGTTGTCAGGACGAAAGTCCTGCATGATCCAGACGAGAGTGGAGAGTAGGGACGCCTTCGTGTAGCTGGGCCTGCCATCGACCGACGTGATGGTTCCAATGACGTTTTGATACAGCTTCTGCAGGCTTTGATAACCGTAATTGGAGCCGCCGCGCCCGTCGAGGTACCCGTCCGGCAGCCGGAGGAACTCCAGGGAAATTTTGGGATCGTCTCGAAGCGTGGCGAGCACGATCCGCTGGCCCGGTGCGCCGGCGTCCTGCGTCAGCCAGGCATTTTCCACCCCGGCGATCTGCGCGTAGGCGGCCCGGGCGCCTTCTTCTCGGCTCGACCAGTACCACTCCGGCAGGTTGTCGTCCCCTGCCGTCGCGAAGACCGTGCGCACGCACCGCCCGGCGCGAATGTCCCGGATCACGTTGGAGCCCTGAAAGAGCAGAGTGTCGTCGGTGTGCGCCACGATGTTCAGCGAGGTGCCGGCAGCGCAGGCGCTCGCTCCCTGCGCGGTCGCGGGGACCGCCAAGAGCAGCCCGACACAGAGTGCGGTGACCAGGACGCCGGCGAGCCTTGTCCGTGCCAGCCCTTCACGGGGCGATGGCCTTCCAGCCACATAGCGCATTGGGGAATCCTCACGACTCAAGAGATGCTGCGACCCGTACCGGGTGTGGAGGACGGACATCCGCTCCGCGCCGGTGCCCATTGTAGTTGAGCGCCGCGCGACGCTGTCAAGGGCTTCGGCCGTTGCCGTGCTGACTCCCGCGTAACTGCATCTGGGGATTCCGCCCACAGGTCTGGTAAAAATCATCCGGCGGGGGGACACTGATTGTGTAACTTTTTCGTGGCGTGGAGGTCACCAATGAAACCGGTTCAGATTGCGTTGCCTGACGGAATGCCCGTCTTGTCTCGGGGTAAGCACCGCAACCCGCGCAGCGGCGGCTGCTTCATGGAATTTGCTTCGTATCTGGCGGGCGAATCATGGAGTGACCACCCGGCGTGCACCCACCCGGTGCTCGCCTCGCTTGCACGCATGGTCAACGATTGCACGAGCGATGACGGTCGCTCCCGCCTAGCCGTGCTGATCCCGTCGGTCATCGGCCTGCGGGGCGACCGGCCGCAGATAGAAACCCTGGTTTCGCTGCGTGCGGCCGCCGCGGCGTTGCCGGTGGTGAGTGTCGACCGGCAACGCGCGCTGGCCGTGGGGATCCTGTCGTGTGAACGAAATCTCAAGCGGCTCGGCATCGACACCCCAGAGACGTCGGAACGCATTCATGGTGCGCTCCGGCAGGCGCCCGACGCCGAGAAATGGGCGCGGGACTTCATCGCGTCCGTGCGGTCGTGGTCGCACTCCAAGTTCACGCCGCGCACGGCGGATTCCATACTGCGGGTGTCCGTTCAGGGCATCGCCGAGGCCTGCTCGCCCGACCCGGACGCCCGGCTCCATGACGTGCTGGCGGGGGCGATAGCGGACTGCCGCGCGGTCCTGGCTCCGGATCCGCTGTCGGCCGGGATCTCGGATGCCGCCGTGGCCGCCGAAGCCTTCGCGGCCCCGTCGCGCCGACTACGGTAGGCGATTCGGAGCAGGACCCGCCGTTGTGGCGGACCCTGCTCCGTGCGGGGTCGTGCTCGGCTAAACCGCGCTGAGTTCGAGGTCGCTGACCTCGAGGCGCACGCCCCGGTTGACGGCGGAGACGACGGCCTTGAGGGAGGCCGTGGAGATATCCTCGTCGATGCCGACGCCCCAGTACCGCTTGCCGTTGACGTCGAGCTCCACGTAGGCGGCGGCGAGTGCGTCGCCGCCGGCGGACAGGGCATGCTCCACGTAGTCATACAGGGTGATCTGGATGTCCCGCGCGGCCATCACCGTGAGGAACGCGTTGATCGGGCCGTTGCCCTGGCCCGTCACGTTGGCCACATCCTCCCCGTCGCGCAGATCGACCGCGAGGTCGACATGCCCGGCCAGGTCACTGGAGGTGCGCGTGGAGAAGAGCTCGAACCGGCCCCACTTGGCGTCGGGTGCCTTCATGCTCGCCGGCAGGTACTCGTCGTTGAAGATGTCCCAGATCTGGGCGCTCGTGACCTCGCCGCCCTCGCTGTCGGTCTTCGCCTGCACGACGCCGGAGAATTCGATCTGCAGCTTGCGGGGCAGGTCGAGGGAGTGATCGGTCTTGAGCAGGTACGCGACTCCGCCCTTGCCCGACTGGGAATTCACGCGAATGACCGCCTCATAGCTGCGGCCCAGGTCCTTGGGGTCAACGGGCAGGTACGGAACGGCCCAGACGAGGTCGTCGGTCGTGCACTCCTGTGCGGCCGCGTCGGCGTCCATCGCCTCGAAGCCCTTCTTGATGGCGTCCTGGTGGGAGCCGCTGAACGCGGTGAACACCAGGTCGCCGGCCCAGGGACTCCGCTCGGGAACGGGCAGCTGGTTGCAGTACTCCGCCGTGCGCTTGATCTCGTCAATGTTGCTGAAATCGATCTGCGGGTCGATGCCCTGCGTGAACATGTTCACGCCGAGCGCGACGAGGTCGACGTTGCCGGTGCGCTCTCCGTTGCCGAACAGGCAGCCCTCGATGCGGTCGGCGCCGGCCAGGTAGCCGAGCTCGGCGGCCGCGATCGCGGTCCCCCGGTCGTTGTGCGGGTGCAGGGACAGGATCACGTTCTCGCGGTGTGCCAGGTGGCGCGACATCCACTCGATGGAGTCGGCATAGACGTTGGGCGTTGCCATTTCGACGGTCGCGGGCAGGTTGATGATGACCTTGCGCTCCGGGGTCGGTTCGAAGATTTCGATGACCTGGTTGGAGATCTCCACGGCGAATTCGAGCTCGGTGCCGGTGAAGCTCTCCGGGGAGTACTCGTAGTAGACCGTCGTGCCGGGCACGGATGCTTCCTGCGCGCGGCAGATGCGCGCCCCCTGGAGCGCGAGGTCAATGATGCCCTGCTTGCCCTGACGGAAAACAACGTCGCGTTGCAGCACGCTCGTGGAGTTGTACAGGTGCACGATGGCCTGCCTGGCGCCCTTGATGGACTCGTAGGTGCGCTTGATCAGCGGTTCCCGCGCCTGGGTCAGCACCTGGATGGTGACGTCCTCGGGGATGGCGTTCTCGTCGATCAGGCTGCGCACGAAGTCGAAGTCCGTCTGACTGGCGGACGGGAAGCCCACCTCGATCTCCTTGTACCCGATGCGCACGAGCAGGTCGAACATGATGCGCTTGCGTTCGGGGCTCATCGGGTCGATGAGCGCCTGGTTGCCGTCCCGGAGGTCAACGGCGCACCATCGCGGAGCCACCTCGATGTGTTTGGACGGCCAGGTGCGGTCCGTGAGGTTCACACCGAACTGCTCGTGATACGGGCGGTAGCGGTGAACCGGGAGATTGGACGCGGTCTGATTATTCTTCATGATCTGTGATCCCTCTACGAGTGTCAGCAGCCAACGACAAACGCCGCGACGAGGGAGGCCTTAGATTAGGACTCGTCGCGGCAGCTAAGGAGGAGCTCACCGAACAACACGATTTTAGGCTAGCACCGTTTTGCGCGGATGGCTCACCCAAAAGGGAACCCGCGGACTAGAAGCCCAGACGCCCCAGCTGCTTGGGGTCACGCTGCCATTCCTTGGCGATCTTGACCCGCAGCGACAGGAACACGCGCTTGCCCACGAGCGGTTCGATCTCCTGGCGTGCCCGCATGCCGACATCCTTCAGGCGGCTTCCTGACTTACCGATGATGATGCCCTTCTGGCTGTCACGCTCGACGAAGAGGTTGGCGTAAATTTCCACGAGATCCTGGTCGTCGCGTTCGATGATGTCGTCGATTGTCACGGCGATGGAGTGCGGCAATTCGTCGGTCACGCCTTCCAGCGCGGCCTCGCGAATGTACTCGGAAATGCGTGACTCGAGTGTCTCGTCGGTGACGGTATCGGCCGGGTACAGCGGCTGTTCGGCCGGAGGGAGCAGGCGCAGCAGCTCGACAGACAGCGTGTCCAGCTGGATGCGGCTGGTCGAGGAGATCGGCACAATCGCCTCCCAATCGCGCAGCTGCGACACGGCGAGAAGCTGGTTGGCCACGTTGGTTTTCGACGACGCGTCGATTTTCGTGACGATGGCGACCTTGCGGGCGCGAGGGAACGCATCCAGTTGTTCGTTGATGAACTTGTCGCCGGGGCCGATGGGCTCGTTGGCCGGGATGCAGAGCCCGATGACGTCGACGCCGGCGAGGGTGGCCGTCACCAGACTGTTGAGACGTTCACCGAGCAGGGTGCGGGGTTTGTGAATGCCGGGGGTGTCCACCAGAATCAGCTGCCCGTTTTTCTGGTGCACGATTCCGCGGATGGCCCGGCGGGTGGTCTGCGGTTTCGACGAGGTGATGGCGACCTTCTCACCGACCAACGCGTTGGTCAGGGTGGACTTGCCCACGTTGGGGCGCCCCACGAACGAGACGAATCCGGCACGGTACGCACCGGCCGAGTTTTCATTTGTTCTGGTCATGGTTTGCTCCTTCATCGTCCGACGTTCCGAGGAATGCCGTTTGCGCATCAATCAATGCTGCGTCTCGTTCCACCAGCACGGTGCTGATGCGCTTTCGCCGACCCTCTGTTCGTTCGGCGGTGAGGATCAAGCCGCTGACCCCGGCAACGGATCCGGCGATCGGAAGCCGACCCAGGGCCTTTGCGAGGAGACCACCGACCGAGTCCACGTCGTCGTCGTCGAGTTCGAGGTCAAACAATTCTCCCAGTTCATCGACCGGCAGGCGTGCACTGACACGAAAGTGTCCCTCTCCGAGCTCCTCGACCTCGATCGACTCTCGATCGTACTCGTCGGAAATGTCACCGACGAGCTCTTCGATCAGGTCCTCGAGCGTGACCAGGCCGGCAATTCCGCCGTATTCGTCGATGACCATGGCCAGGTGGTTGGATTCCGCCTGCATCTGCCGCAGGGTCGCATCGGCCTTCTTGGATTCGGGCACATAGACGGCGGGGCGGGCGAGTTCGGCGACGGTGAGCGACGCGGCGTTCACGGCGCGTTCGTACACCAGGCGCGCGACGTCGCGCAGATACAGGATGCCGGTGACGTCGTCGACCTCACCGTCCAGAACCGGGACCCGCGATGTTCCCGTGCTGAGGAAGAGGCCCATGGCCGCGTCGATGCTGGCCCCCGCTTCGATGGTGATCATGTCCGTGCGGGGAATCATCACCTCACGCACCACGGTTTCGTTGAATTCGAAGATGGAGTGGATCAGGTCCCGATGCGCCTCTTCGATGACCTCCAGCTCGGTGGCTTCGTCGACCATGCTCAGCAGCTGGTCCTCCGAGGTGAACGTGGCGAGACGGCTGCGGCCCGGTGTCACGCGGTTGCCGAGCGCCACGAGGGCATTGGCCACCGGACCGAGCAGCACCCGCACGAAGTGCACGAGCAGCGCGCCGGAACGCAGCAGGTTGACCGGGTGCGCCCGGCCCACGCTGCGCGGACTGGCGCCGACCAGCACGAAAGACACCGCCGTCATGATGAACGCGGACAGGAGGAGGGCAAGCCACAGGCGTTGGATGCTGGTGGCAAAAACCAGGGTCACGAGCACCGCGGCCGTCGTTTCCGCGATGATGCGCATGAAGTTGATGGCGTTGAGATGCGCGCCCGTGTCGGCCGCGATCGCCCGCAGGGAGCGCTTGGCCCGTGCCGTCTGCGCCAGGCCCGCGATGTCTGCCCGCGACTGCGCGGTGATGGCAGCATCGACGGCAGCCATCAAACCGGCGAAGGCGATCAGGATGATCGCCGCCGCGAGAAACCACACCATCAGCCGCGGTGTCGTTCCTGCATGGTGAAGCCGAGCAGGATATCGCGCTGGATGCCGAACATCTCTTTCTCTTCCTCTGGCTCGGCGTGGTCGAAGCCGAGCAGGTGCAGGATGCCGTGGGTGGTGAGGAGCAGGAGCTCGTCCAGGGTCGGGTGTCCGGCCGTTTCCGCCTGCGCCTGGGCCACCTGCGGGCACAGAACGATATCGCCGAGCAGTCCCGGCGGGGTTTCCACCTCTTCCGTACCCGGCCGCAGCTCGTCCATCGGAAAGCTCAACACGTCGGTGGGTCCCGGCTCGTCCATCCACTGCACGTGGAGTTGTTCCATCGCACCCTCGTCGACGAGCACAATCGCCAGGTCGGCGTCGGCGTGCACGTGCATCGTGTCCAGTGCAAAGGCCGACAGTCGCAGGATGGCTGCTTCGTCGACCTCGATGGCCGACTCGTTGTTTATTTCAATGCTCAACTTTGACTCCGTTTCGGGAGGCGGCCCTGCGGGCCGCCGGAACGTTGGGGGCCTCTGGCCGCGAAATCGCGGGCCTCGGCGGTTTCCTGGCGTAGTGCTTGCCGCTGCGCATCGTATGCGGTGTACGCGTCCACGATGCGGCCGACCAGGGTATGACGCACCACATCCTTGCTCGTGAGGTAGGAGAAGTGGATGTCGTCGATTCCGTCCAGAACCCGCGTCACGAGCTTCAGCCCGCTGGTGCCCACGGGAAGGTCAATCTGGGTGACGTCGCCGGTGACGACCATCTTCGATCCGAACCCGAGGCGGGTGAGGAACATCTTCATCTGTTCCGGGGTGGTGTTCTGCGCCTCGTCGAGCACGACGAATGAGGAGTTGAGGGTACGTCCGCGCATGTAGGCGAGCGGCGCGACTTCGATTGTTCCGGCCGCGAGAAGCTTGGGAATCAACTCCGGATCGAGCATTTCCCCGAGGGCGTCGTACAGCGGGCGCAGGTACGGGTCGATCTTGTCGGTGAGGGTTCCCGGGAGAAATCCGAGGCGCTCGCCCGCTTCCACCGCCGGGCGCGTGAGGATGATGCGCTCGACCTCTTTGTTCTGCAGCGCGCGCACGGCCTTCGCCATGGCCAGGTAGGTCTTGCCCGTGCCGGCCGGTCCGATGCCGAAGACGATGGTGTTGGCGTCAATCGCGTCGATGTATTCCTTTTGTCCAATGGACTTGGCGCGCACGCTCTTGCCGCGCGCGGTGAGGATGGGGGCGCCGAGCAGCTGGGACGGGCTCGTGACGGCGTCGGCGTCGAGCATGCGTGCCGACGCTGCCACCTGGGCCTCGCCGAGCTCCTGTCCGTCCCGCAGCATGAGCTGCAGTTCCTCGATGAGACGCCGCACGGATTCGACGTCATCCCCGCGCCCGATCAGGGTGATGTCGTTGCCGCGCACGTGCACGCTCACATCGGGGTATTGCCGCTCGATGGTGGAGAGGTAGCGGTCTTCGGGACCGAGCAACCGCACCATGGCGATCCCGTCAACGCGGAGCCGAAGTTCCCGCTTCGGCGTGTCCTTCGGATCAGAGGGAGCCAAGGGACCCCTCACCGAGCGGCTGCGACGGGTCGCCGGCGCCCATCACGTGCGCGTGCACGTGGAAGACGGTCTGGCCGGCGGCGGCGCCGGTGTTGAATACGAGCCGGAACTCGCCGCGCGTGCGGTCATCGGCAATGCCGGCAGCCACATGCACGAGTTCGGCCAGGAGCGCCGGGTCCCCCGCCGCGAGTTCGACGACGTTGCGGTACTGCGTCGCCTTCGTGGTGATGACGATGTGCACGGGAGCCTGCGGGGCGATGTCCTCGAAGGCAATGATGCGGTCGGTCTCCGCCACGATGGTCGCCGGGATTTCGCGGGCGATGATGCGGCTGAAAATGGACGGTTCTGCGCCGGGAGAAGACATGTCTCTATCTTAAGCGCGACTACCAGCGGCCGAGGGTCGCATTCAGGATTGCGAGAGCGGCGGGACCGGCCGTTGACGTGCGCAGCACCGTGTCGCCGAGGCGCACCGGGGTGGCGCCGGCCTGTTCCAGCAGGCTCAGCTCCCCCGGTGAGATTCCGCCCTCCGGTCCGACGACGAGCACGATGTCGCGGTCATCGTTCGGCGCGGCCACGGCCGTGAGCCGCACCGAGGCGGTGGGTTCCAGCAGCAGCATTCGTGTCGTCGTGGCGAGCACCGCGAGCTGCCTGGTGCCGGCCAGCGCGCCGATCGTCGGCAGCCAGGGCCGAATCGACTGCTTGGTGGCCTCGCGCACGATGCTCGACCACCGTTCCTCGCCCCTGGCGATCTTCGGCCCCTCCCAGCGGGAAATGGACCGCGACGCGGCCCAGGGGATGACGCCGTCGATCCCGAGCTCCGTCGCGGCCTGGACGGCCATTTCGTCGCGGTCGCCCTTCGCCAGGGCCTGGACGAGACGGATGCGCGGCGTGGGGGCCGGCGTCTCCGTCGCCGAGTCGACCAGCAGGGTGAACTCCGCCGGGCTCGCCGCGACGACGGTGCCCGACAACACGAGCCCCGCCCCGTTGCCGATCAGTAACCGTTCGCCCGCGCGAATTCGGCTGACCGTCACGGCGTGCCGGGCTTCCGAACCCGTCACACTCACGACGGCACCGCTCGCGGCGTCCTCCGCCCGCAGCTCGGGCGCCAGATAGAAATTGGCCACGGTCGTTGTCCGTCAGCTGAGGAAGCGGTCGCGCAGCCTGGCGAACAGACCCTGCTGGTAGTGGCTGAGCGCGGGCGCGGGCGCGGAGTGCCGCGCGGCGAACTGCTCGATGAGGTCACGTTCCTTGTGGTCGAGCTTCATGGGCGTGATGACCTGGATGCCGATCTTCAGGTCGCCGCGGCCATTGCCGCGCAGCTTCGTGATGCCGCGGTCCTTGATCGTGAGAATCTCGGAACTCTGCACACCGGCGCGAAGTTCCACTTCGATGTCGCCGTCGAGCGCCTTGAGCTTGACCGTGGTCCCGAGGATCGCGGACGTCATCGGAACTTCCAGGGCGCACATGAGGTCATCGCCGTCTCGGCTGAAGACGTCGTGGTGACGCACCTTCATCTCGAGGTAGAGGTCACCGTTCGGACCGCCGGCCGGGCCGACCTCGCCGCTTCCGGGCATCTGCAGTCGCAGGCCGGTGTCCACGCCCGCAGGAACGTCCACGGGCACGGTGCGGCGGGCGCGAACGCGCCCCTGACCGGAGCAGGTGGTGCACGGCGTCGCGATGATGGTGCCGAAGCCGCGGCAGGAACCACACGGGCTGCTCGTCATGACATTGCCCAGCAGGGAGCGCACGGCGCGCTGGATGCTGCCGCTGCCGTGGCAGATGTCGCAGGTGACGGGGGCGGTTCCGGGCTGGCAGCACGATCCCTTGCATGTGCCGCAGAGCACAGCCGTATCGACCTCGAGGTCGCGGTGTGTTCCGAAGATCACCTCGGCAAGGTCCAGTTCCACGCGAATGAGCGCGTCCTGGCCGCGTTCGCGCCGGGAGCGCGGACCGCGTGTTGATCCGCCGCCCCCACCGAAGAACGTCTCGAAAATGTCGCCGAAGTTGCCGAAGTTTTGGCCGTCGAATCCGCCGCCGTTCTGCCCGCCCTGATCGTACTTCTGCCGCTGCGCGGAATCGCTCAGCACGTCGTAGGCGTGCGTGACGCTCTTGAATGTTTCGGACGCTTCTGCGCCGGGGTTGACGTCCGGGTGCAGCTGGCGGGCCAGGCGTCGATACGCCTTCTTGATTTCGTCGGTGGTCGCGTCGCGGCTCACGCCGAGAACTTCATAGTGGTCAGCCAAAGGTGGCTCTCCTCGTTGCTCTGTTGTTACGGAAGTAGGTGATAGTCGGTGCTGTCTGGGTCAGGTGCGCTCTGGATCAGCTCTCGCCCAGGAGGGTGGAAAGGTAGCGTGCGACGGCGCGGACGGCCGCCATGTTGTTGGAGTAGTCCATGCGGGTGGGGCCCAGTACGCCAAGGCGGGCCAGGTTGCCGTTTGAGCTGTATCCGCTCGTCAAAACCGAGGTTTCGGCCAGTTCAAACGGCGCGTTCTCACGGCCGATGCTGACCGAGACCCCGTGCTGGTCGGTGGCCATCTCGCCGAAGAGGCGCAGGAGAACGACCTGCTCCTCGATCGCCTCGAGCACCGGGTAGATACTGCCGGAAAAGTCTTCTTCCGTTCGAACCAGGTTGGCGGTTCCGGCCATCACCAGTTTGGTCTGGCCGTTGGCTCCGACCTGCTCCCGGAGCGTCGACGTGATCAGCTCGGTCACGGCATCGACGTCTCGGTCTCCCGGGGCAACGAGCAACGGCGCTGCCGTCAACGCCGCCGCGGCATCCGTCATGGTCAGTCCGACGATCGCGGCGGTGAGGTGCGAACGCACCTGAGCGAGCGTCGGCTCGTCGACGGGAAGCGGCAGGTCGATGACGCGCTGTTCGACGGCGCCGGAATCCGTGATGAGCACGGAGAGCACCCGGGTCTGCGTGAGCGAGACAAGTTCAATGTGCCGCACCTTGGCGCGGGACAGCGACGGGTACTGCACCAGCGCGACCTGATGGGTGAGTTGAGAGAGCAGACGCACGCTGCGCACGAGAACCTCGTCGAGATCCGCCGACTGGCCGAGGAACGTCTCGATGGCCTGTCGTTGAGCCGGCGTCAGAGGACGCAGGTCCGCGAGGTGATCGACGAAGACCCGGTACCCCTTGTCGGTGGGGATTCTCCCCGACGACGTGTGCGGCGCTGCGATCAGGTCTTCCTCCTCGAGGAGGGCCATGTCGTTGCGGATGGTCGCGGCCGAGACTCCGAAGGCGTGCCGGTCGACGATGGATTTGGACCCGACCGGTTCGCGAGATGCCACGTAATCCTGCACGATGACGCGTAAGACGTCGAGACCACGATCAGAAACCATCGTCACGCCTCCCTACCTGTCGTACGCACCACATCACTGGCACTCACATCGCCTGAGTGCCAATCATATCGCGCCAGGGACAATATCGCCCATTGCTCCCGCAGTGGGGTCGCAGTAACTTATGCATATACGCGGTCTCATACACGTTCATTGTGAAAGGCATGATCATGAGCGATCCAAACGCGCAGGCTCCCCGCGACCCCGACCCCGCCCAGAACCAGCCGCAGTCCTCGTACCCGTCCGCGGCCGCCGCGGCGCCGCTCACGGCGGCCGAAGATCAACAATGGGCTTCCCTGGCCCATCTGGGCGGGATCCTCTGGATCCTTCCGTCCCTGATCATTTGGCTCGTGTTCAAAGACCGCGGTCGGCGCACCAACATCGAGGCCAAAGAGGCCCTGAACTTTCAGATCACGGTCACGATCGCCTGGTTCGCGGTGTTCTTCATCGGAGCATTCCTTGCCATGATCACGTTCGGGATCGGATTCCTGTTCAACTTCCTCGGGTTGGTCGTGTGGATCATGACCGTGGTGTTCTCGATCATGGGCTTCCTGGCGGTGAAAGACGGCGGCACGTACCGGTATCCGGTGTCCGTGCGCTTCATCAAGTAGCCCGGGTACGCTGGGAGGGCCGGTGGCAGAGCGCCAGAATGCCGGTCGTTGCTACAGGAGACCGAATGTCTGATGCCATCCCGCCCAGCGATCCGTACCGCTCCTCGCCATCCGCGCCGCTGAGCCCCGCAGACGAGAAGCTCTGGGCCACGCTCATCCACGTGGCCGGCATCTTCTTTTCGTTTGTGCCGGCGCTGCTCGGTTACCTGCTGCTCAAGGACCGTGGGCCGTTCATTCGCGCGCACAGCGCGGCGGCCTTGAATTTTCAGATCACCGCCGCCATCGGCTACGCCGTGTCGGCCGTACTCACCGCCATCTTCGTCGGCTACCTGCTCGGGTTCGCCATCTGGGCACTAGCAATCGTGTTCAGCATTCTGGCGGGCCTCGCCGCGAACCGCGGCGAGGGATACACGTACCCGCTCTCGTTCAAGTTCGTCAGCTGACCCGCCGGGCGGCCCTAGGCGGTGATGCGTCGCACGACCGCATCCGCCAGGAGTCGCCCCTTCAGGGTCAACTCGATGGATCCGGACAGGGCGGCTCTGGCGTTGATCAGTTCGTCGGCGATCAAACCGGCGATCTCGTGCCGTCCCGCTTCGGCCAGCGATGCGATCGGGATCCCGGTGCGAATCCGGCTGAGCAGCAGCACCCGTTCGAGTTCCCGGGTGGCCTGATCGAGCGTCTCCCGTCCGACGGCCGGTGACACGCCGGACAGCACCCGCTCGGCGTAGGCCGCCGGGTGCTTCACGTTCCACCAGCGCACCCCGCCCACGTGGCTGTGCGCTCCGGGACCAACGCCCCACCAGTCGTGGCTGCGCCAGTACGAGAGGTTGTGCCGCGACTCGTGCGCCGCATCCGTTGCCCAGTTGCTCACCTCGTACCAGTGATATCCGGCCTCGGCCAGGAGTTCGTCGGCCAGCTCGTAGAATTCCGCCTGCTGGTCGTCGTTGATGGGTACGACGTCGCCGCGACGGATCTGCCGAGCCAGCTTGGTGCCCTCCTCGACGATGAGCGAGTACGCACTCAGGTGATCCGGCGCCTGGCCGATGGCCTGTTCCAGGCTTGCGCGCCAGTTCGCGATCGTCTCCCCCGGGGTGCCGTAGATGAGATCGAGGCTCACGTCGAGCCCCGCCTGGCGCGCCCAGCGCACGACGAGGGGAACCCGTTCCGGGTCGTGGGTGCGTTCCAGGGTGGCCAGCACGCTCGGAACGGCCGACTGCATGCCGAAGGACACCCGGGTGAAACCGGCGTCGGCCAGTGACTGCAGGTACGCGGCGTCGACGGAGTCGGGGTTGGCCTCGGTCGTGACCTCGGCCCCCGGCTCGATCCCCCACAGGGCGCGCACGGCCTGGAGCATCTTCACCAGGTCGGTCACCGGAAGCAGGGTCGGTGTTCCGCCACCGAAGAACACGGTGGACACGTGCCGTTGCGGAAGGCCCGATTCGGTCAGAATGCGCCCGGCGGCCTCGATCTCGAGCACGGCCTGGCTTGCGTAGTCGCTCTGCTTGACGCCGCGTAGTTCGGTCGCCGTGTACGTGTTGAAGTCGCAGTAGCCGCACCGCACACGGCAGAACGGTACATGCAGGTAGACGCCGAAGTCGCGTTCCGACGCGCCGACGGATGCCGACGCCGGAATCAGGCCATCGGCGGGGGCGGGGTCGCCGAGGGGAAGTGCACCAGCCACGGACCTACAGCGCCCCAACCGGGTGAAGTGCCTTCAGGTACCGGCGGGTGAAGCGTTCCTGCTGAATGCGCAGAAGCGGTGACGCGAGACGGTAGTACCAGGTGCTCGGGCGGGAGAACGCGCGCAGCGTGAACCAGACGGAGTCGTCGTCCCGCTTCTCAACGATGAAGGACTCCTCCCCGCTTGCGGGATGCCCCTTCATGGTGCCGTACGCGAAGCCGACACGGGTCTTCTCGGCGATGACGTACACGACGCGCACCGGTGCCTTGACCCGCATCGGGCCGACGTGGATCTCCAGTTGCGCGGTCATCCCGTTCATGATGTACGGCGTACCGTCTTCAGCGAAGGTGGCCTCCCCCTCCGGCGCCTGGCGGGCGGGAATCGGCGTGCCGTCCGGCTCGAACTCCACCGGCGTGTACTGCACCCCGGTGCCGTTTTCCAGGTCGGTGACGCTCATCCCACTGCCCCGTTGCACACCCCACGTCATCAGCAGCTTCGACGCCACGTCGAAACGCTCGTCGCCGCTGCCGAGCCGTACGCTGCGTTCCAGCGGCCGGTGGCCCTTCGGCGGGTACTGCATCAGGTCGGGGGCAAGCGTGCCACCGATGGCCCCATAGGTCACGGCAGCATCGGTGAACGTGGATCGACGCATCCGGCTACTTCTTTTCTTTCTTGGGGGGCTCGTCGCCGGACAGCGCCGCGATGAAGGCTTCCTGCGGAACCTCGACGCGACCGACCATCTTCATGCGCTTCTTACCCTCTTTCTGCTTCTCGAGCAGTTTGCGTTTACGGGAGATGTCACCGCCGTAGCACTTGGCGAGCACGTCCTTGCGGATGGCGCTGATCGATTCACGGGCGATGATGCGGGCGCCGATCGCGGCCTGGATCGGCACATCGAACTGCTGGCGCGGGATGAGCTTCCGCAGCCTTCCGGTCATAAGCACCCCGTACTCGTACGCCTTGTCGCGGTGCACGATGGCGCTGAACGCATCGACCTGCTCGCCCTGCAGCAGAATGTCGACCTTGACCAGGTCGGCTTCCTGGGAACCGGTGGGCTCGTAGTCGAGTGAGCCGTAGCCGGCGGTGCGACTCTTGAGATTGTCGAAGAAGTCGAAGACGATCTCGCCGAGGGGCATGGTGTATCGGATCTCGACCCGGTCTTCACCGAGGTAGTCCATGCCGAGCAGCGTGCCTCGGCGGCTCTGGCACAGTTCCATGATCACGCCGACGAAGTCCTTGGGCGCGAGAATGGCCGCTTTCACGATGGGTTCCATCACCGACGCGATCTTGCCGTTGGGGAATTCGCTCGGGTTGGTGACCGTGACGGTTCTTTTGTCGTCGGTGGTGACTTCGTACGGCACGCTCGGCGCCGTGGTGATGAGGTCGATGCCGAATTCGCGGTCGATGCGCTCCGTGATGATCTCGAGGTGCAGCAGGCCGAGAAAGCCGCAGCGAAAGCCGAAGCCGAGGGCGACGGATGTCTCGGGTTCGTAGCCGAGGGAGGCATCCGACAGCTTGAGTTTGTCGAGCGCCTCGCGCAGCGCCGGGTAGTCGCTGCCGTCGATCGGATACAGCCCGGAGAACACCATGGGCTGCGGCTCCGTGTAGCCGGGGAGCGCCTCCGTGGCCGGCCGCAGCGCGGTCGTGACCGTGTCGCCGACCTTGGACTGCCGCACGTCTTTCACACCGGTGATCAGGTAGCCGACCTCGCCGACACCGAGACCCTTCTTGCTGATCGTCGGCTCAGGGGAGATCACGCCGATCTCGAGGATCTCGTGCGTGGCACGCGTGGACATCATCTGGATCTTCTCGCGCGGGCCCAGATTGCCGTCGATCATCCGCACGTAGGTGACGACACCACGGTAGCTGTCGTACACCGAGTCGAAAATCATCGCGCGGGTCGGCGCGTTCGGGTCACCGACCGGGGACGGGATGGAGCGCGCGGCCAGGTCGAGGAGCTCGGGGACGCCCATCCCCGTCTTGCCGGACACCCGCAGCACGTCCTCCGGCTTGCCGCCGATGAGGCTCGCGAGTTCGCGGGCGTACTTGTCTGGATCTGCCGCCGGCAGGTCGATCTTGTTGAGGACGGGGATGATCGTGAGATCGTTTTCCAACGCGAGGTACAGGTTCGCCAGGGTCTGCGCCTCGATGCCCTGCGCCGCATCCACGAGGAGAATCGCTCCCTCGCACGCGGCGAGGCTGCGCGACACCTCGTAGGTGAAGTCCACGTGACCCGGCGTGTCGATCATGTTCAGTGCGTACGTGACACCGTCGACCTCCCACGGCATGCGCACGGCCTGGCTCTTGATGGTGATGCCGCGCTCGCGCTCGATATCCATGCGGTCCAGGTACTGGGCACGCATGGCTCGATCCTCGACCACTCCGGTGATCTGCAGCATGCGGTCGGCCAGCGTGGATTTGCCGTGGTCAATGTGGGCGATGATGCAGAAGTTACGGATGAACTCGGGCGGGGTGGAGGCCGGTTCAAGCGCCTGAAGTGCTCTCGGTGACATAGTTTGCCCATTCTTTCATGTCCGCGCCCGGTGCGGGGACGCGCGGATGCCCACGCGACCCGCGCCTCCGACCGGGATCGGGTCGCGATTGCAACTTGGCCCGTTGTACTGGTATCGTTGGCCGTTGACTTGCGTGTTGGGTCCCACCCCACACGATTTTCGCCGTAGCAGCGCCCTCTATCGCTTCGCGGCAGTCCGTACTAGAACCTAACGAAAGCGTATATAAACGTGGCAAATATCAAGTCGCAGATCAAGCGAATCGGCACCAACAAGAAGGCTCAGGAGCGCAACAAGTCGGTCAAGAGCGAGTTCAAGTCGGCCATCCGCGCGACTCGTACCGCAGTTGCCGCCGGCGACAAGGACAAGGCTGTCGCCAGCCTGGTCGTTGCTTCCAAGAAGCTCGACAAGGCCGTCAGCAAGGGTGTAATCCACTCGAACCAGGCAGCAAACAAGAAGTCGGCGATCGCGAAGGCTGTTTCAGCACTCGTCTAATCGACTCACAACGAATGGCCCTCGCTTCACGGCGGGGGCCATTCGTGTGTCCGCTCCGTGTCCACAGGCGACACGCGGCCTGGCCGGGCGGTACGGCCGCTCAGACGCTTCCGCGGCGCGCGACGACGCCGATGAGACGTTCGAGCACGAACACGGGGTCACGGCCGGCGCCCTTCACGCCGGCATCCGTCTCGGCCAGCACCTCGATGCAGCGCGCCAGTCCCTCATCCGTCCAGCCGCGCAGGTCCCGCTGCGCCCGCTCCACCTGCCAGGGCGCCAGTCCCAGCGTGGATGCGAGCTGAGACGACGAGCCGCGCGCTCCGTAGACCTTGGCCATCGTGCGAATTTTGCTCGCGAAGGCCGCCACGATGGGCACAGGATCGGCGCCGGAGGAGAGGGCGTGCCGCAGGGTGAGGAGCGCTTCGCCGTTGCGCCCGGCGATGGCGGCATCC